>JAABUY010000122.1_pt1 | contig 166177 bp, 172 predicted proteins | sample 5560271 | NCBI WGS metagenome assembly JAABUY01 (sample SAMN10711886, study PRJNA513374) | rock metagenome | isolation source: Antarctica rocks | place: Antarctica: Victoria Land, University Valley
ATATAATTTATCATTCTGCATACTCAGAATGTCTGTATACACTGTGATTGTGAAGTAATTACAGTATTTATGTGTTTTAAGGATTTTGAGCTTTCAAAAAAAAGTGGTCTTTTTCTTTTTTCGTGAGCGTTCTGCGTGGCCCAGAATTACCACCGGCACTGTAAGTCAATTACAGTACCCATGGCAACAACACTGCCAGGGTGGGAACTCCCTTACTTGAAGTCGACCGCTCGCCTTGGGGTAGGGCTTCTTGTTATTCTACTTTTAAACGAACGTGGTAATAGCCATGGGCTAATGCTGACATAAATTATGTTCAGTCTCTTGGACAAAACACTGTCACTACAAGCTTCTATGATGTTCAGGCTTACCCTTACACCCTACCGGGCGTTGACCCCGTTTTTGCTGTAGTTGGCAACCGCGAGGTTGGGAATTACTCCATGCTTATGTTTGACAACACCCACTGATGATTCGCTCACAGACGATCATATGTCGGCCATCCAGAGAAAAGAACAGCGGAGTAGAGGTGATAAGATGGTTTCAAGATAGCAAGGTACAAGAAGCCTAAACATACCACAGGATACAACACAACGCTGACAAACACTAGCCTGACGCCAGATTGAATAGTTGTGCTTGGACACAGGATGTCGAGACCGGCGACCCCTTGATATGTGTGTCAGGTACGGACCCGAAGATCAAGATTCTTAACGTCAAGACTGGAGCTCTTGTCAGGGTGAGACTCTCATCCTGGCCTGCACCCTGTTATGATCTGGGTACAGTACGGAGTATCCTGGATCCTTTGGGAGTTAACGTGCATTTAGACATTGATCGGACATGGTCAGGTAAGGGCGCCTTCGAGCCCAATTCGAAATTCACAACTCATCTGGCTACCATATCCAGGAAATTGAGGATTTGGCCGTGTCGCCAATATCGCCATGGATACTAGCTTCTGCGTCTATGGATCACTCGCTACGGCTGTGGAATTTGGACCCATCGCACAGCACCCATCCGTGTATGCTTATCTGTGCCGGGGAGGGCCATAAAGAAGGAGTGTTGACGATTGCATGTGCCTCCTGCCACCCTCATGCGCCAGCGCTCTGACCGTGTGCCAGGCTTTCCACCATACGGGCCGCTATCTGCTGTCCGGCGGGCTAGACTGCATAGTCAACCTTTGGTGCTTGCCACAGCTCCCTGACCAAAATTCCGGCACAGACAGAGTCACGGTCCTACATTACCCGCATTTCTCAACGTCTGCAGTGCATTCAAATTTCGTGGATTGGTTGGTTCTCCCTATTCCCATCTGAGCCACCTATTTGTCATGCGGGAGTAATTGACAATTGTAGTGTGGCTTTCCATAATGACCTGATACTGTCTAAGTGTGCTATGGAGTGCAAGATAGTCCTCTGGAGGATCGAGGGGTTCGATTCATCAGCACCCGTTCCACCCTCGGACGCAGCACCTTCTACCCACGTGTTCCGCGAGACACGTTCTGCATTCGGCGGAGGATATCAGCGCCTCCTTCAATTCGAGACCGTAGACACGACTCCATTCTACATGCGGTTCAGTCTCTTCTCTCAGCCCTTCAGAGCGCCCATCCTCGTCATCGGCAACGAGAAGAGCAAAGTCTTCTTCTGGGACCTGCAACGGCTCGAAACCTGGACCGAAAAGGACGACGTTCGCCCGCGGTTTCCGTCCAAGAAGAGCAGCAAACAACCTTCTGTTGGATTGCGGGAGGCGAGTGTGGCGTCAACCATGTCAAGTAGCGTCCATCCGGGAAGCAACGACTCCCAGTCATCGGCAGGCTCTGGCTTTCCTCGCTCCAAGGAGAGATATGGAGTGGAAGACCCGTTCAAGGCAATCAAACCGCACAAATCCTTGACTGTTCCCAGAATCGAATTCGCAGCACGCCGGGCAGCCTGGAGTGTAGGCGGAGAATGGCTGTTGGTGGTTGGCGATCAAGGCATGATTGCGACCTTTCACCGGTGAAGATTTCCTAAACCCATCAGAACCGAGGTGGCAAAGGCGGAACATGGACACAACAGGAACAAGGGAGATCAGCTGCGACTCACCCGTCATTCAACGAAATATGCGCTCCACGCAAGCTCCCCTCACTCGCTACCAGCAACACTTTATTCCACTACTTCTGTTCCTCCTTCCTCAACGGGCGAAGCGGTTGTGTCAATTCTGCTGAGCAGAATAAGTCGTGGAAGTCATGGGTTCACCCAAATGGGGTTGCACCCACGTTTCGTCCCATGTCGTGCTCTTGCTTCAATCTGTCCACAGCATATTCACGAAATCACCACCTAGGTTTGTTTTTAAACATGGAAGGGATAGTTATTGAACCGTCTCCGGCATATCTACAGGATGTTCTAATCAGTGCCCCGCCCTTCCGGTTGCCGTCCAGAGGAAACTCCAATTTCAACCCGATCATGCAAGATTTCTAAAGCTCATATCGGGGAATCTTAGCTCGCAGCGAGGATTTCAACATATATATTCTGCTGGGCAATCAACCCTGTTCATGAAAATCTACAATATCATGATCGAGAAGGTGCTCGACTTCACGCGGAATGGTGGCACCTTTGTTTACCAGCTTCACAAAGATCGACCGTGCCTTGTCAATCTCGGCCCTTCGCCTCGCTAGACCTTTGTAGTCATCGTCTCTTATAGGATCCGAGTTCAGGTGCTGATAAACATGATCAACAGACCGGGAGTGTAACCCGTCAGATATTTCATCGTTCAGGGGGCCGACTACGCTCAAGTCCCCAATCCACAGAGCCATCATCCCTCTGATACTTAGCAGCTGGTGGCTATCAGAATAGGGTGGTGACAATAAGAGTTCATCTAGTCGAGCCGCTACTTGTTCTGCTTGCTGCAGTTGGCTCTTTCGTAAATCTTCAAGCCGTTCATAATGCCGTGCCGCCTTTCGTCGGTTGGTCGTTGGTGACACGGACTCCTGCTCGTCGTGGACGTCATACATCTGCTCATCGTCATCTGATCCGCACTCTGCTCTTTTGGCTTCTTGTCTCGATTTGGCGAACTGATATTCCTCCTGGATGGAGTATATCCACAGCCCGAACATGGCGGGATAGAAGTCCAGTGAGCTGACGGATTGGGGAGCAGTTCGGCGGTAAGGATATTGGAGGATCAGACGCTCATAATACATTCGGGCTTTGTCGAAGCCCTCTCTACTAAACCACATCTCGTCCGTTCGGCCGCCTCTATCACCTTCGCCATCATCGCGGCTTAGGTCATCTGACCTGCCTTCCTTCTTACTTTCCGCCGCCACCTGCGCATCTCGCCTCATGAGGATCTCCGCTCCTATACCCCACACACCTTTCGCTCGCAGATCTATCGGTCTCCCCTGCACTTCACTCCGCAACAGCATGCCCCACGCCCTCCCCGCTCGGATAAAGTCACCTTCAAGCAGGCATCGGTGCAGGATCGTATTCAACACGGCCAGATGGCGGAGCCGAAGACCGACTGCCGACCGCGACTCCTCTCCCACTGCAGCCGTCAGAGATTGGTGCGAGGGGTACAGCGGCGGCGACAGTCCTGCCAGCTCCCGACGTAGTCTCGCATCTGCCGTCTCTCCGTCCGACTGTAACCCGTCGACGGCTGCTGTTGGGGCAGGGCCGTGTGGGAAGTGACCGCCTGGTAAGTTTTCGTTCCGAGGTTGGCCGGCGACGCGGTATTGATACTCGTCGTCTGGAGAGAGGATCCGTGCCGTAGAAGAGTCGGGCTCAGGAGCCTCTTGCGACGGGCCCGCTTCGCGAGCATCGACTTGGTCGGAGGCTTCTTGCTCGCGCTTTCGTTTCTTCGACGGCTTTTGGAGAGTGGGTCGAACACTCGGGGGTTGCTGGCTCGGCTTTAACGGCAGGGAGAATAGGGACGCCATTTGTATTGCAGTGCTCAGATGTAGTTCCGGGGTCAATGTCCTTCGCCACCACCTAACCGTCCCAGCATCCTTCTGAATGAAGATCCAGACCCAATGTCGGACTTGCGTGCTCTCCTTGCGTGCTCGAGGTCCTCGCTCTTCGGTCGTATCCAGCGAAGAGAGAGGTTCATTCACGTGTACAGGTCAAGCAGGATGCAACGTGCCTCGAGTAGTGTGCATAGCGCCGCTTACCTTACCTTGGACACGCGATGCGCAGGTAGCCGATGGTATCAAATCTCTGTACATATGGGAAGGTGCTGTGCATGTAGGTTGCTTAGAAATGATACACGTGATAGTAACAAACAGTACAGAGCCTAATTGAGATTTCTATCCAATACAAGCCTGTGAAAGAAGGCTTATAAATATTTATTCCCCAGAAGCTTGGAAGTATCGCAAACCTTGAACTTAGCACTGTGGTTGTAAGATTTTCTTTTTCTTTTACTTGCTGATGAGAAGGAAGGAAGAAGATTGATGGATTCCTTAGTGTATTGAGTTTTGAAGTGTTAGGTAGAAATATCTACACCGCCAAACGGCGCCGCCGAGGCTGAGGCTCAGACTGAGACTGAGAAAGAGACAGAAAAAGCGAAAGAAGAACACGCGTTTTTCAACAACATTTACAAGTTAGTACTCTCGTTGAGATTGAGGCAATCACGACTCTTGATGCGTGACTGCACATAAAAAATAACCTGGAAGGTATCAAAAGGGAGCAAGGTCTTCTTCTGGAATGCAGCCTTGAATGATAGGCCTTGAGCTAAGTTTCGTTTGTCGCCAGAGTTTGTCGATTTCACCAGGGACCAACTCACGTAATTCAAGCCAGCTACAATACATATCTGTACCTCACCTTCAAGGTACCTTTATCGCCTCTTTGCTTACCTTACCTACCTACCTACCTTACCTACACGTACGGACGGTCAGCTCAGTCACAAAATGATCTTTACACCTTCTACCTAACACGTCGAACCCGCTGGAAGTGCGATCACTCTCTGAAGCCGAGACTCGTAAGTAATCGGTTCCGTCTTTATTCAGCTTACTGCCTTCACACCCCAGCACAACAAGCGCTTGGTTCAGAAGCTCCGGTGATCTTTTCTCCGTGAACTTCGGCTGAATTGCACAAAGCCTTCCTCTCTAGTATCTGTCGAAGTTGCGTTACATTCACATCACAGAATTTGTTGGCAGCCTCTTGGTTTGTGGCGTGTTTTAAGCGTTCAAAAAGCCTTGACCGCAGCGCGTCTACTTACGTACATGTCCTCCAGACACCCGCAGCCTCCTTCAGCTCCAAACAAAAGCTCGACAGCCTTGAAGAGGACTCACTCGACTACTCTTGACCACACCGCAGCTCGAGACTCATCAATACTCGAGGTCCCGCCTCATGGGTCCGAAGTGAATCTTTCGGACTTGGTCGGACCTACATCATTTCCTCAGACACAAGAGAGTTATTCGATAGGAAACATGGGGCAGAGCGCGTCTTCACAGCGTGACGAGTTCGACCGAAGGGATTCCCGACGCTTCTCTCAGTTGGTCCAAAGTCGCGATACTCGACATGAGCGAATCTCTGGCGGCTCGGGTGGTCCAACGTATCGTGAACTATTCCCGGGACCTGCTCTTGTACGCAGCAGTGCCTCGCCAACCGAATCCATGCTACAATCTCAACCGCCGTTTGCAACCTTTCGAAGACAAGTCTCTGCACAATCCATTCCTGCTCAGGCAGATGACAATACAAATGGGGAGATACAACGGGGCGACGAAGTTCTATTCGAAGAGCCAGAGAGACCGCTGGTGAACATGGAAGATCTGGGGATGCGTGATGCACCGATTACGTATATTACAGCATCTCCAATGCCTCGACGGCAGTCGGTAATGTCACGGATAAGCTCGAGGCTGTTGCCACGGTACGCCAGCTCTGCTTCTGCTAGTTCAAACGTAGACCCGTCGGATAACGATCGGGCTTTGCGGAGAAGACTATCGGACAGATTGGAGCCTGCTGCAGAAGAGGGATTGACGCGGCCGAGCAGCAACCGTTTCTCAACTACGGGCTCACTCAGGTCTCGATATACACCTTCCCTGAGACAGAGGAGACGCAGGGAACTTCCCCCTGTTATTTCACCGCCGTTACCTATGTCTACTGATAGGCCAATCTCTCCGCCCGGAGTCGCCTCGTCTTCCACGCCGAGTCTTGATCCTGTTGAGCCCATGACGTCCGCGACCGGACCATCTACTTCAGGCAACAGCCTTCCGTTCCTACGAAGAACTTCTCGGTTATCAAGGGTTCGAAATTCGTTCTCATTGCCGCTCCCACGCTTGTTTTCTCAGCCCTCGCCACAGACGAGCGAGGGACAATATCCCCAGACACCCCCGCGGCGTCCCTCGAGGGTTGCATTTGCTGAAGATGCAGACTACTTGTTACCCCCCCTCTCAACGGCGGACGCGAGCATAGATCCAGAAGACCCATCATTGGATTCTTCATGGTTCAGCACGAACCCAAGGGCTGACAACTCTCGTGCGGCTTTAAGCCTTCCCCAGCCATCTACTACCAGAAGACGGACCCGTTCTATCAACAACATCCTCAGGGGCGACAGCAGGGGCTTCGGGCGCCGAGAAAATCAGGCTCCATTGTCTCAAGTCCTGCAGCTCGCCGCCGCTGCCATAGCTGCTCAGTTGTCCGGAACTCCTAGCCAACCAATCACCAATATGCAGGCAGTTGGCGCCGAGGGTTTGGATGGCAGCCTAGATAATTTCTTTCAAACGTTGCAGCACGCGGCTTCCCTCGGAAATAACGGATCTGGCTCGGAGAGCGGCGACAACGCCACTCAACCAGATGGATCGCTCCCTCCAGTCAACTTTTTGCGGGTCTTCCGGTTCGTAAACTCGAACGAACACAGCAGGCAGACAAGTGGTACGTCTACGCCTAGTGTCGCTCGAGCGCAGCAGCAGGACGCGGGAGAGAGTCAAGAGGGCAGCGGAAATGACGGCGATGATGCATCTGATGGACGGACAGTAACCTTGGTCGTTGTCGGTGTTCGCTCTGTACCAGCACACGGCACGAATGTAAATGAAGACTTTGGTGCGGCTGGACCCAGTCTAGACGCTTTGCTGAGCCTTCCCATTGTCCCGACGACGAACATACTCCGAACCGGTGCCGGAGGCCTTCTGCGGCGTGCGGACGGAAGATCCAGATTCAGTCACCGTAGGCGGGCGTCGATGGGAGGTCTCAATTCGTTCCCGGCGGGTTATGACAGCCAACGTCATCAGCGGACCCAAGGATCAAGTCGATCGCAGTCGGGGGAAGCAACACCTGTAAACGGCTCGTCATTGTCGACTGTTCTCTCAGAGTCTCCGCCTGGGCCTCATCCCCCACCATCCACGCCGGCTGATCCTAGTATGTCGGCGTATTCTTCGGGCACCACAACACCGAGCCGACGACCGTCGTCAGCCTCTGCCATATCACCACCTGCCGCACCAACTCGTCGCGAAAGCTTTGCGAGAAGGTCAATAGGCGCGGGTCTCGAGCCGACGGCAGAAGATGCAGCATTTCAATCAGCCCGTCAGCGTCGTCGGAGCGATTCGGAGTTTGCTCGCCATCGCGATCTCGGCTCGGGTGCTGCCAGACGCAACGGCGTGGTTGGACCTGACGATGCTCCGCCACAAGGGGGCCGAAGCTGGCTCATTTACGTGGTCGGAACCAACCTGTCCGAGGATCATCCTGCTTTTGCTACTCCGAGCCTCTTCACAGATGTAAGTGCAATAGTTACAATCACCGTCACGAGCTTATATTGACCTTGTTGTAGTCTCCAACTTACGAGGATATGCTGCTCTTATCTTCTCTCCTCGGCCCCGCGAAGCCTCCTGTTGCGAGCAGAGAGGATGTGGCTTCTGCCCCGGGCGTGTTCCGTATTCAAGGGACGATCGAAGCTCTCGTGGCCGAAGATTCGAACGGTGCTCGGATCCAGATCGGACCTGCCGAACGGTGTTTAGTCTGTCTTTGCGATTACGAGCTGAAAGAGGAGGTGCGACAACTGGCCAAATGTGGACATCTCTATCATCGCGAATGCATCGACGAGGTATGTCTCTTACGACCTGGAAGCCCTCGAAGGTGTCGAGACGCATGCTGACCATCTCAAACGCAGTGGTTAACTACAGGCCGCAACTCATGTCCGTTGTGCAGAGGTCAGGGTGTAGACGAGAAGACTGAACCCCATGCCGACCCCTCCCCAGCAGCAGTGCCTTGAGCGCTGTAATGCACGCTACATCCGACGTCTACCACTTCCAGCAAAGGAGTCACACTCTTTATCTTACGTATTCCACAACGATACCCATGGAATCTTTTCAATATCACGCATATTTGAATTACGATGTTCGGCGTCCAAGACCACGACGAACCTACTCCGTCGCCATGTCACGCAGGGATTGATACTCAGATCTTGATATGAGGGTGGAGGGCCACGTACTGTACATGCTTTTCATACATGTGTCTACCTGACACATCTTTGCCATGATCTTTTCATCTCGCTCTCCCTTTCGAGCGAAGTTCCTCTCTACAAGCTCTACCCGACTATGGCGGGTTTGCCTCGGCATGCTATCATGCACCATACACTCTCGATATTTACACCAGATTGATCACACTGAAGCGCTAAGGACATCACATCACCTCTTGTTCTCATCTCTCTTATCCCCGGAGTTCGTACGCATTTACCTCCCCAGCCGAATTTGCAAGCTCGACTTCCTTAGCTATGGGATTTCTGGCGTGTGTGTGTGATTTAGCGTGCTTTCGGCTTGCTTTCAGCGTGGTTCGACATGTTACGTTACGATACGATATGGGATGCGACTTTATCACTTCGTGCATGTCTCTCATCGAGCCCGTAAATAGCAACCATCTGCAACTACCGAGATCGAAGCAAGCGCAAAGCCAAACATGAGCGAAAACCGAAATGGCGTGTTCGCTGTGATGTGGATCACAGAGTTGACGACAGTTCCTTCACGCTGCTCCTTTCTCTTCCCCCCCAACCTTACAAGCCCAGTCTTCGAGCCTCGACCTGACAAGCCTCGACTTCCTACCTTTCTACTTCCTTCCAACGCACCTACCTTGCCAACCGCAGTTCCTCCGCCTACGCCCCTAATCTCCGCCCCAGATCGTGGCCCCAGACCTCAGCTCGTCCTCCTGACGCTGGGAATCCTCTCTCTCCCTTCCCCGACTCCGTGCTCGTCTCCTCTTCACCGGACACCATCTCCCACCCGCCCACCTCCCGTAACAAGCGCCGTCAAGATCGACCCCTCCTCGCACCCCTTTCCCCCTCCCCCGAGAAACCTCACCTCCCTCCCCACCACGGGCGCGTCTTGTCGTCCTCCTTCTCCCCCTCCTCAGCGTCCCAGTGCGGCGTTGAGGACGACGCGTGGACGGGGTCAGGTTAAGGGGCTGGGCAAGGCGGGGCGGGATGGAAGGGAAGGGGAAGGGGGGGGGAGGGACGGAAGGGAGGCAGCAGTCGTGGGGCGCTCTGCGGACAGGTGGGTGGGGGCTTGGGTCTTTGCTAGTAGGGACGCGGGGAGGGGAGGGGAGGAGAGGACGGGTGCGGGTTTTGCCGGCTAGGCTGGGCTGGGCTGGGCGGACGGGTTGGAAAGGAATGGAGGGGCTTGTTGGCTGCTTGGGATGTTGGTTTGGCGAGCTGGGTTGACTGGTTTGTGCTGCGCTTGTTGGTGCGGATGGTTGAGGGAAGGGGGCAAAGGATTCCTCGGGCGGACGGGGAGGAGAGGGCTTTGCGAGGTGGAGATTGGAGGTGGAGATTGGAGGTGGGATGGGATGAGATGGGATGGGATGGGGCGAGTGGGACGTGGGAGCATTGAGTAGGGCTCGGTCGTGGTGCAGCTAGGGTGGAAGGGAATGTAGCGTATGGGGTCGGAGTGTGTATTTTCTTGAGAGGTTCCACGTACGTGATCATGTTTTGATTAATCGGAAGCTCATAGGCAGTCTTGATTCTCAGTCATGTCTTGCGTGGCTTTTTATAACAAGCGTCTTTCGAAGATGGGGCATAGCTAGAGCATGCAAAAAGTGAGATGAAACGCGGTCCGGATGGTGTGACTATGGTAAGACCCGTACTCCGTGCTGCCAATACACTGCAATTTTGGCTAGTCTGGCCTTGTAGCTTGTTGAACCTCAGGACTGTACTAGACAACGGGTGCGGTCGTGCGAGGGTCTGAGTTGAAGGTTTGTGGGTTTTGAGTAGAGTAGTTACGGTCCTTCCGTAAGGGCTGCGGAGATTAGAGATGAAGGAGGGACAATGAACGCTATGGGCCTAGAGAGACGTGATCGCACAACTCGCCTAAGAGAGGAGTGAATGCATGTCTTGAATTGCGTACGACCAGACTGGTGTAGAAACAATTGTTTTAGATGGAGGAGAGCAGATGGATGCGTTGAGTGATTGGTATGCAGGCGCCACAGAGGCACAGGCTTCCGTCGTTCTACAGGTACAGGAATGCTGTAGAAATAAAACTGAGAAGTAAATTTGGGAAGAGAACTTCGGAGGAAAGCGCGGAAGTGGCTTGAATGACACATCCAAGACACTGAAAGAGAAACAAACTCAAAGAGACAAAGCTAGCCGGGTGGAGAAAAGCAAGACTGTCAGAGTACGGCGGCTTACGAACGTGCAGATGAGATTCGGAAGCAGAGCGATAAAAGAAAAAGGAAGAGGTGCTTCTTTGCTTCGCCTCATACATGCAAAGAAGCCTCACGAGTACAGTAGTAGTAAGAGCACAGGGCGCTCCATCTGAGTGATAGAAAAGTGGATCGCAGGTTGCTCTAGCCCTGATATATACATAGCTGGAACAACATTTTTGAGTCTCATTGGCCGCAGGCGACGTTTTCGTTATTGAGATCCTATTCATCCGGCCGGCATAATTTTGCACCTGCATCTATCCGGGAGATGAGGGTGTAAGCAGAATTCTTGCTTTGCAGCTTGGCAGACCGGATGAACGCCGTGGAACTGACGTCCCACCAGTATCGATCAAAAAGAGTTCTTGAGACACTCTGCGCTCAGACGTAGTCGATGCTGTGCGACTCCGAGGAGTGAAAGACCCGTTCACCCTCCCTTATGCGTGCAGATGGTGGAATTGTTGAGTCCGTGTGCTCTAGTAGTCGGGGTTTATTTTGTGCAACATTCGGCGAGGGTGACATGCCGATGAGTCCGAGTATTTCCTGTACTCTGTCATGCTAGCTAAGTGGCGTTAGCTTGCTACTAGGCTCACTGCGGCCCTTGACAGAGGCACACTGCAGGAGAGTGACAGATGTCCACGCCAACTGCGGAAGCAGTGGAATTCGGATGATGGTGCGGATTCTTTCAACGCCCCATCTCTGTTGCTGTCACCCATCAAAAGCTCCCCGAGGCCGAATTTGCGAGTATGAAGTGGGTTGAAGAGATGTGGTTGCATGAAGGGCATGCTCTGTGTTCTTTTGTGGTGGGGAAATCCGAGCTGTTCGGAACTGTGTGTCGTTGAGGCTGTGAATGACGATGCAATTCGTAGCTGCAGAGGAGAGGACTGTGGTACATACGATATGAGTTGGCGAAGCCTCCGAGGGTTTCAGATGTGCGCCTCCACGGCTTCTCGGTTTGATGTCATACTCTCCACACCGTCGCAAAGAACGCCTCGATGCGGGTTGTGGAGTCTGATGATGATGTTGACGGCGATGGGCTGCATTGTGTATGACAGTCTTTTATTTTGTTTTGTTGAGGTGTGGAGATGTGGAGGTGTGAGGTGGGTGATGATGATTAAAGGATGGAGGAGGTTGAGAGTGCGTGTCTGAGACGATGAAGATGGGATGGGATGGAGGTTGCCGTCAGCTTCTTTTCTAGGCTGGTTATTCGTCCAGTGTTCATGGAGTACAGTCAGTACAGGACACTGAACTGCAATGCGCAGAATAGTTGGCAGACTTCTGTAGGATGTCTCCCGGTCGTACAGAACACAGTTTCGTACGTGCTGCTGCATCACAGCATATGGATGCACTGCATTTCACTGCATTCGCTGCACCTTCATTATCCACTGATCATCCCAACATTGCAGGGCCTTTCCAATCTCCTTCCACCCATTTCATGATCGAATCAAAAGACTGGATGATTTAGGGTTGGCATGCATGGAGTCATGATGGTATAGGTAAAGTTGGTACTCAGACACGAAACTAACGTGGCGCTTCTCGTGAATGTTCCTTGGTAACGATTTGATATCTTTATCCCACCAGAACGGAGATCGGAAGATCTACAAGCCTTCTAGAGCATGATCGATCCGTAGTGGAGATGTCAATGTGGATTCGTCCCAAACTCTTCCATCCTCTTGCTCCTTCTACAAGCCGGAACTCCAATCATAGCCGGATCCAGTCAATACCTACCCCAGGAGACTGTTTTCAGAAGAGTTTCCGGAGTACTCGGAGCTGTACGTATATGTCCGCAGGTGACACCCGATGCAGTCTCATCGTATCAGTATTGTGGGCTTTAGGTGGCCCTGGCTCGTAGATTACGAAACTTAGTAATAGTCGATCTCCCGCCTCTTCAACAGATATGGGAGCCTATGTGGAACTCATAGTAGGCAGCAGCTGGACTGTAGATATTCTGTCAACTTGTCATAGACCAAGTATAAGAGAAACTCGACACGCTGTCGTTGCAGCCCTCGCTGTACGAGTGCTTGTACGAGCAGCCTTTACTCGTACAAGCGTGTGCAGCACGAATCCTTCCTGTCCGACCTGACCTGAAATGACTTAGCTAAGCACCTGCACGCTGCCAACCTCTGTACGACGTGATCTTGAAGGTGGTCCTCGGCCTGCCCTTCGATAGCACGCTGGAGCATGGGAGGTGTATGTATCTCTAGGGACAGCGTCAGGATCGGCGACGGCTGCTTGCATGCGAGTGTTATTTGTTAATGACGAAGCCAAAGGGTTTTGTGGCGCAAAGACCTATTTTGATTTCGCCATCTTTGGGACACCAATTGAAAGCATCATTACCAATGACCCGTAACACTCCGTCGACGATACTCGAATCAAGATCTGACTTGATCCCTTTGGTATGTGCAACCTCTTATGTACCTCCGACAGCCGCCGTCAGTTTCAGCCCTCTCGATTGTGTTACCAGTCTGTTTCTGACTAAAGCTGTCGTCGTCGTAGGCTTCCTGCAGTGTCCCTGACCTTGAGTTCTTCATCCAGGCAGATGATACTACCCATGCAGCCAAATAGCTTCGCGCTTCGAGTTAAATCCACTCCTCCTCATTCTCGGAGTGAGCTCTAAGGGAGTACCGACAATCGAATTTGTGATGAGATCGCCGGACGTGCCTTCCACTACCGAAGGTTGAGAGACCATCTGAACGTGCATATCACCCCGTAGTGGGATGTCAACCCTAGCCCGACTGACTTCTCAACCAGTCGTATTGCATACTGGAACTCCTCAGACTCCGTTGTCCCAGGATATTGTATTTTCTTTTGATCGGTGGCATATATGACCCAAAGAAGGACCTTACCGTAATCGTACAAATCTTTCGGCGCCCGGCAGTTGGCCCTGTAAATGTCATGGCCGCATCGGACCAATATCCACCACAATATGTGGCTTTGCCATCAAGATCTTTAAGCATGCAGTGATTGTTTCATGATTGATCTCTCCTCTGAATAACGCGAAGAATTGTCTAGTCCGCATACTGTCCACGGGGTTCCCAGCCCGGTTGTTCTTGCTTCGGGGCCTTACCGTTTGACTTGGTACCTCCCCTGGACGCTTTGAGTTTATGCCGGCCAATGCGGTGGATGCAGGGGCTCATGCGTGTCGGGGCCTTATTCCCCAGTAGGCATCCTTCCAAGGCACTTGGGGTACCCGTTGGCTGCATATTGATTGCATCCACCACGCAGATTTCTCTCTAACTCCAAAAATGCTTCCTCGATAGCTTGCGGCGCATTTATCTATGGTGACTGCAATGCGTTGTCCATGTTCATTTTGGGCTTCCTTGCGATCAAAGTGTAGGAGACTAGCAGCAGTAGCAGCACATCCTTCCCGCAGTGTAACGGGAGACCGAGAGAGCTTATCGAGAGAAAGAGAAAGACAGAAAAAGGGAGACACTGCTGCACCGATTGGCGCCACACTGTCCTCGAGATCGGTTGACTGTCAGCAGTGGTTCGGCCAGGACTCCGACAATTCCTTCTCACCGTCCTCTGGACCATCATTGCCGGACCATGAGGTGTCTGTAATCATCATCTGATGTTGTCATTTGCTGGAATATTTCCCGCAGCTACTCGTGTAGTCCCCAGTGCTCTACATCACCTCAGCCGGGGTAGTAGTCTACGCGGTCCTACGTCAGTGAGTCTACAAAGAGGTTGAGAAGGTGACTCTACCTGATCAGTCCACAGTAGATGAACTTTCACCAGGAACGCCCCGGTCAGTTCCCGGCTCTATCCGTCGATAAGAGGCGTGCCTTCACACGTAGCCCAGGTAGGGTCACTTGCGTCTCAACCAAACATCTGCGGTGCCAGAGGATGGGTAAAAGCCACTGTTGAACATGAGTACCGGTGGACTTGAATCTGTCAACACCAAGGTACCCGGTTGACTACCCCCAGGTTGTCAGAGTCCAAGACGAAGCTATATAAGCCACACGGACCCGATTCAAAGGCTGTTCGAGAAAGAGGCACAGATACAGAGTTCCGCCACGAGCAGTAATTAGTTCTTACTCGTACACGTACTCCTACCTACCCAAGCAAGGTAAGTCTCTACCTTACTTCCTCCTCTTACGACCTTAGCAGGTATAAATACGTTCATGACCTGACTCGTACCATTTCTCATCAACTAAGGTTGAACCTTACCTTGTGCAATCGTTCGGTCAACTATACCGGACTAAGGAGGAGAGGTGATGGGATGAAAAACGTATACCCCCGAATTCAGACCTCAATCCTGCGCTTTAAAGCCATTCGCCCTCCTCTCGATACTTGCGCAGCACAGTTCTCCGCCTGAAGCAAGATTATTGTCAGTCAAGAATACAGAATCGAACGGTATCCAGACACAGGCGCCTCTCGCACTGCCACTCCGACGCAAAGGGCAACGGTGTCAAGCGGACTACTCAGCGTCTACCGACTCTCGACTACGGCTTTGTTTATGTCAGAACTTCTCGGACTTAGCCCGCTCCGCACCGTGCCCTACACCAGCCTCTTCCAGTGCATGAAACATTACCGTTTGCCAGACTACCCGGGGGAGCTAACGTTGTTATATGCATTCGATTGCGTCTCTTGTTGCGCCGATCTCGAGATCGAAGTTCTTCTGGAATATCCTGAGTCGTGCGCGAATATGAGCAAGAGCGGGGGGGGAATCTAAAGAATAGCTATGTCTGGTCTATATCACGCACCGTCATCGCCACCACCGCGACCTCTGCAGGACTGCAATTCGCCCTTACTCTACTATGATCACAGCAGCACTGGCGACGCATCCCAACATCTATCTGCCCAGAGTATCGGCCATTGGTTTGATCCGGACGGGAACAGTTCAATGTTGGGCCCGAAGGGAGCAGTGAGGGCTCGACGCAGACCCTCCTCAGGAAGCGATCACGTCAAACATCGGAGAACAAGAAGTGGATGTTATACTTGTAGAACACGAAGAGTAAAGGTACGCTGGTTCCGTAGCCGACTCCACTGCTACGAGCTCATCTCAATGTTCTCAGTGCGACGAGACAAGTCCGATATGCGAGCGTGAGTCTCCATGTCTCGCGGATCAGATCGAACATGGCATGTTGATCGTCCTTTAGGATGTAGGAAAGGCAACAGGGAGTGTGTCTACCCGGAACTCCCAGCGCCAAAAGCCGGCGGCAGCAATTCCAAGGCCGCACGAAATCGGGCGCCTGTACCGGAAAGTTGTTCATCGTCTGGGGAATCAGATGATGAACACTTTGAAGGATTGGAGACCATCCCAGACGACGAATCAGGCACTGTTGCTCTTCGAGACGCTCACACAAACGTTGCGGTGGCCAGGTACAGCGGTGCGGCAGCGTGCAGAAGACATAGCCACAGGTCACCAAGCAAAACGAAAACTCCTTCGAAGCCTTCGTCAGTCCTTACAGACAAAAGTCTTTCCCCTTCGACCGATGCCTCAAGCACCTTCTCCGGTTCCTATCCCGCGTCAGCCTCGTCTAGGAAAATGGGGAAAATGAATTCGAACTCATCCTGCACCTCAAAAGAGAGCAGTCCGAGCAAAATAGACTTCTCGCATTTGCCGCGAGATCTTCAGTTCTTTCTCGACTACCACCAAAACTACCTCACCCATCACCATTACTTTTTCGAGCACGATGGGGGGCGCTTCCTCCATACCACGTTCCTTGAGATTGCTATCAAGTCCGATCCACTGCTGTATGCGGTCGTGGGATTTGCAGCGTTTCACCATACCTTACGCAAGCCGAACGGCAAGATTCAGGATTTCTTGCATTACTACAACAAATCGGTTTCCTTATTACGAAAGTCTTTGCAAAGCGGCAAGAAGAATACTGACGCGACCTTGCTGACTATCCTGCAGCTTGCTACCTTTGAAGTATGTTCGGTCCTTATCACACTTCTTATGGAATACTAAGCAGCCGGGTAGGAGTACCTGGGTGACTGGGTCAATCTGCTTGGTCACCAAAGAGCCGCTTACGAGATGCTCATCGAGCTCTATAGCCCTGAGACGGTCATGTTATCTGACGTCCGAAGGAAGATCTTGAATTGGTACGCGCGCTTCGACCTCTTTGCAGGGCTGATGTCAGGTTACGAAACGGTACTTGCACGGGAATGGTTTTACGTCTGCCAACAATATCATCGGCAGCAGATGCAATTACATCCCGACAATCTCAATTGCAAGATTGAACGAGCCATTGCAGACCACCGGCTGACGGCGTTGGACATGTCCACGCTTTTCGCCAAGCTGGCTCGTGGTTCTATCAGCCTCGCGGAGTTCATGAAGCAGAACGTCAGTATATCCGAGCGTATCAGCGCCTGGCGCCACACTTTGGATCCTGAACTTACCGACTCAACCTACGCCGTAACGTCTTTCGCCGGGGCCAGGGAGCGAGATCCTAACGACATAGTAGATCCGTATCTGCCCGGGGGATTGTACCAAGGCCCGCTTTGGACAATGAATTACCTGCTTATCGATTGGTGCGCCGTCAGCCTGATGCATAAACACCAGACCGCATTCATCCTACAGCAACAACCGTCCGAGGAGCTTGAGGCACTCGCGCTAGAACAGTTGCGGCTGTTTGAGGCTATCGAGTACTGGCCGGGAAGCCCCAGTGGTGCGGTACTGGCGGCTCAAGCAAGTTTGGGCATAGCCAGCCTGTTCTTACCGAAAGATGAGAGGCATATAATGTGGTGCCGAAAGAAGCTGGCCACGATCGAGAGTATGGGGTACGTCTATCGTATATTCCTAAGTGATTGCATCCACTCGTGGTATTGCCGATGGGCTCTCATTCATGGGGATTTGGGGGAACTTGGGACATTGCCGGGCGCTAACCGCGACGCGTCGTGCGTAAAAGGTACATTTACCCGCCAACTTTGCGCACCAAGCTGTCGGAACTCTGGAACATCCCCGAACTCCACCACTGGTGGCTGGACGACGACCAAGGTTACCCGCCCATCATCCGCTCCATTCGCTCCTTCATCGAGGACCGCACCATGACGCCCAAGGATCAGCCCGGCGAGGACCTCCGCGACATCAAGAACATCCTTCAGAAGGTCAACCTCGACGACAGCCCGCACCACTCGCCGGAGAGCGTGGCCAGCAGCATGGAGAGAGCTTATTCTCAGACCTCGGTCCATTCGGTCCATTCGGTCGGTGGCGTTCGCGGGCGGGCACCTTCGTATAGCTCGGATCACAACTTTGGTGGCCGTACGGTGTTAGACGCGAACTCGCTAAATCAGAACAGCGCCGCTTTCTGGGATGAGTATGGGGGAGGACGGGGCTCGGAGTTCTATTCGCCCCCCGGACGAAGGTGAGAGGAAATGTAGGTAACTTGTTGGGTATCGCTTTTTTCTGTTTGTTATAGAGGTCCCAAAACTGTGGAAGACCTTCTCAGGGTTAACGACATTAGACGAGGGACCAGAGAACCATTTTTCATGCGCGCTTAGAATTTGGAAGGGAGTAGTGAGTGAGTTGAGGGTGGGTTCGGAGTCACGTTACGGACGGCGGAGCGGAGCGGAACGGAACGGAGTGGTTGGGGCGTCTCACTGCGACTTCTTGAATATGCTCTTTTATCACGTTTTCATGTCCGATGTCGACGAGTGGCGAAAAATACGTCTATAGATTCTACTGTTTGTGTACCTATCTGATCGGGACCCTCCCATCGCCTGTTCGCCACAATATGCGCAAGCGCATGCTACGCCATTGGCAGCTGGATATCTTTACAAGATACTGCGGTTCTTCCGCTGACTAGGAAAACCGCGCGACTGTCTGCAATCTCCCTGTCGATGTTGCACGTCTGTCCGTCGGGTCGTGCGCGTACTTCGGCATTCGGATTCGAGCTTTGCGCCGTAGAACGACCACATACGTTACGTACCGGGTCTCTCCCGGGCTCGGAAACCTCCCGTCGTCTTCGCCCCGCCTACTCACGCTCACACACCCTCGCCGCCATCCTCCCTGAACCCAGCCCATCATCCACTTTACGTCTGCCTTCTGCCCAGCCCTCTCCACACTGCCTCGAGGCAGGCACAACACCTCGCTCCTTCAACCCCGCGGTGGCCCCGTTCTAGCTCCTTTCCGACCACTCCGCTCCGCTAACTCTATCGGACCCACCCACCCACCGCCATCTTGAGGCCCCAGTTGCCTACCTCTTCACCCTCACCCCTCTTCGCGTCCGACAGGACACACCCCAGCCTAACCTAATACCTAATCCAACCCAACCCAACCTGACCCAACCTGACCCGACCGAGTGCGTCCACGATCCTCCCGTCCGTAGACCATAGAACTTACCGTTCCCTACCGACCTTGATTCCCCTACACTGCACGACCCTTCTCATCGCCTAGGGCGCCTCTGGTGGTTCGAATTCGAGTTCGAGTTCGAGTTTCGAGCCTTGTGCGCGATGGAGACCGTTTGGGGGCCAGGCAGGGCTTTGCTGTTTTGGTTCTCTCCTCTCGCATCTTCTTTCATCCTTCCTCACACGCTCTCTCACACACGCTCTCTCTCTTGAATTTGGACCTGAGTCCTAGCGCGAAATCGGAGCCGTCGTGTATGGGCAATAAGAGTTGCGCGAGATGATCCCTTATGGGATTGGATTCGGTTCCTTCGTAGGTGGAGTCCAGGTAGGGCTTGCTGTGGGTGGAGGGAGGGCAGGGTTAGCAATCTAGCTCAGAATCTTATATGTGTTCCGAACGGAGAGGTTCTAGACTGAATGTATCTGACAGTATCCTAGCTTCTCCTACTGTAGTCCGTTGGAGGCTCGAAAAGATCAATGAGAGATAACTCTAGCTTGAGTAGTAGGATATGAGAATGCGGTTTGCGGGTCGAACACGCATGTCGAGACGAGGGACTTCACCAACCTTCCATCGAGTGAATTCAACGTCCTGGGAGAGCGGCGTCGTCCAAGAACGCGCATCGTACTCGAGTGAATGCGTGAGAAAAGCCACCACCTCGTTCTGCTTACGGTAGGTAGAGAAGCTGTGTGGACAAATTGCAACGTGTGAGCCTTTCTCTCGCGACCAACCTCGCTAAGCCCTAATTCTCTTTATCGAAAAAACCAACCACCAGAATGACGATTGGTAGGAAGGAAACGACCAACCTCTTCCATACTCTTTCCAGAACATCACGAGCGTAATCCAGGATTCTATTGTACTCCATTGTAGAACGTTTTGGCTCAGGAAAACAACCAACCTCCCCCTTTTGCTGAACAAAACTCAAGCCACCACCCACCTTCAATCCACTTTCTTCCTTCCTTCTACATCCTCTTCTTGCTCCTCAACTTAGCACTTCTCCCTCGACTCAGCACTTATCTCTCGACTTAGCACTTCTCTTTCGACTCAGCACTCTTCTCTCGGCTTAACACTTCTCTTTCGACTCAGGACTCCTCTTTCGACTCAGCGCTTCTCTTTCGACTTAGCACTTCTCTCTCGGCTTACCACTTCTCTTTCGACTCAGCACTTCGCTTTCGACTTAACACTGCTCTCTCTACTCAACACTGCTCTCTTGACTTAACACTTCTCTCTCGACTAACACGTATCTTCTGCACCTTGAACACATACAGCGACAGCGTTTGACAGGCATTCCAATCTTCAACTGGATAACACTCGTACAAGGCAAAGTCACTTCACCGCGTCGCCTCCGCTTTTTCCACGCTTTCTCTCGAGATCAACACACGTTACTGACACTCACTCACCTTCCACGCCAACACCTCACACCGACCATATTCAAACACCAGCAAAAATGGCAACCACCAACCCCGCCGCCCAGGCCGTCATCCAGCACCTCATCGCCACCGTCTCCGGCCCCCGCCTCCCGACCCACGCCCCCGTCCAACTCGAAGTCTTCCGCACCGAACTCCAAAACCTCCTCGACCGCCTCCAAGCCTACCACTGGTCCGCCCACTTCCCCGCCCTAGCGAAGCGCATCTACGGCACCGGCACGCACCACCTGAGCGACGTCGTGTCGAGCTTCTGCATCGCCCACCCGATCATCGAAGGCGGGCGCTCCTTCGCCTGGACCCAGTTCGAGACGATCATGGACCGCTACGTCAACGCCGGCCGCGGCACGACGACGAAGGGGACGTGGATGGAGGGGCTGAGGGCCCGCGAGTTCGACTCGCACCTCGACAACGACGAGCTGGAGGCCCTCGTCCGGTGCTTGCTGGCGGTGAAGGAGGACGTCGACGGGGCGTGCGAGGCGGTCGTCCGGGAGGGGAGTAAAGAGTGGTGGGTGGTGCCGGGCCCGATGGCTAATTTGGGTGCGTATATTCGGTTGAGCCTTCCCTGCCCTGACACCCGTTGACGTGCCTCAGCCACTGACACCACCGTCACGGGCCTGGGGGTGTTCAAGTTCGAGGAGCCCGCCCGCCACACGGTGGCAGTTGGGGCCACTCCTCAATCAAGAGGCGTATACTACCTAACGTATACGACCATGCCGGAGTCCGCCGCCCCGCCCACCCCGCCAGTCGACGAAATGGCCGAAATGGGTAAGTTTCAAATCCAGCATGATCCTCACCGTCGCTACCGGAGGACTAATACGCGCTAGCCATCGAGGAGAACCCGTGGGCGGCCCTCTGGGAGGAGGAGGAGGAGGGATTCGAGAGCACCGCCGACTGCATGGCGGCGATGATGGATGACGAGACGTTTTTCGAGGAGCACCACTGGACTGTGGTGCTAATCTAGACTGTTTGTAGTTGATTTTTTCGGAGTTATTAGTGTTTAGGTAGCTTGCAAATGCTAATTGTCTGTAACGATATCACTTTGACATACTCACCTGATGACGATGATAGTAAAAGGGTGAACTCCCGGGAGACCGCCGAATGATAGCAATCGTAGTGCAGAGGACACGGTCCTGGTGATCGGAGCAGTCAGGGTAGTAACAGGAAGGTCATCGAGGGATCTAGATGGAGATGGAGAACCCAAGTCTTGCCTCAGAGACTCATCAGGTGCCGTTGAGCGTTTCGAAAACAGAGTGCTCCATGTGTGCACGTTGCCCTTGGTGAGAGCAAGTCACAGCTATTGATGATGACACGAAGACATGTGGGCAACAACATGGCCGGAGAGAGGGAGTCTGCCCCCATTGCTGATCGCGTGCTAATGATGATAACCTCTATGGCCCGATACGGACATCAACGGTGGATTGCTAATTCTTTGAGTTAAGGGACGCCGCTGTTATTTGGATGGGCCGACCTCAGTAACGGTTCGCGTAATGGAGCCGCAAGACTCCATATCAAGTGCGACAGACTCTCAACAACGAGTGATGTGAAACATCGAACCACGGAAATATATGTTCATCCGAGTCCTCCAAAAAACGAAGTACGAGAGCAATGAGAATTTGCAAGACCGAGCCAGCAACGGCTCTCAGTATCAAGAGATCACGAGAAGCCCATGATATGCTCAAAGCAGTCATCAGCAGACAACCCCATGCTTCTTCACCCAATATTTCAGCGCCTCCCAACAGCACACTTCCTGAATTTTACAAATAAAAGCGTTGCCCACACGGTTGGTGTGAGCATCCACAACCCACCGCATTAGCTCCTGCCACCGAGCCGATCAACCCAGGCCCTGATCTCCCGAGGAGTGAAGGGGCGTGGACTGAAGTCCTCCAGAGCAGAGGAAGTCACCGTCATTGGAGTGTTGAAGGACTGAGACGCAGGGGTTGGAACTTCCCTCATGTATAGTTGAGAGCAGCGATCCCGCTCCGTCCCCGCTCCGTCCCCGGAGTCCTAGGAGCTCCTCATTCGCAACGAATCGAAATGAAAGGATAACAGCGCTCTTAAGGCATTGGGATAGGCTGCAAAGCAGCTAGGGTGGACTCCCTTGTGCGGGAGTGATCGGGACGGAACGGTGCATGCTGAAAGCATTAGGGAAAGACAAGCGCCCGGACTTCAGGTATTATTAATATTGCAACTGGGGCCGTACAGGAGGTATAGCGGAGAAGATCGTGGTGAGAGGAAAACATGGTATGGGTTAGAGGCCGTAGACGGAGAGACTTGAGGCCTGCAGGTTGAGCTTGAGGAGCCGACTCGCTCGGTGGCTGAGGGACAGGGAATGAAGCTTGGCTGGAGTGTCAAATCGAGGTGGAACGAATAACTTAGTTGTTTGGGGACGTCTTAATTGCATTAATATTCTTGAGATCGAGGGTAGGTAAGTTACACTTTATGTTAAAAGGTGGCACCACACTAATAGCACAGCTATCGTGGGTTATATATCTAACACTCCCCCTAACCCGCGATCGGCCCGCAACCGACCCGCAGGTGTAAAGGGTGCGCGCAGACGGCGGTTCGAACTCGCGACCTTTTGGACTTACTCCCTCACCATGGACTTGAACCACCGGCAGAGGTGGCCTAGGCGCCACTTTACGCAAGTTATCACGCACTAACCCGGGCTCATAACCTGTTAAAAGGTGGCACCACACTAATAGCATAGCTATCGTGGGTTATATATCTAACACTTTATGTCATTTGGGCTAAGTTAGATGTTAGATCAGTGGCCTGAGATCCAAGATGGAGTTTCGTGACTAACCTTACCTTAGTGTAGGTACCTTACCTAACGTCTGAGCCACCTAGTCGAGCCAGCCACCTAAGCGAGCCACCTCAAAATCTCATACGATAGTAATATTTTGAAAATTCATAACTTTACCACATTATGATGTATTTACTTAAGAATTGATATTATGCTCAGAAAATAGATAAATCAATTAAGAATAAAAATATTATATAAGAGTTGCAAGAATTAATTGTAGAAGTATGATATAATTATAAATTTCATAAATTACAGCTTTTATAAGTGAAGAACTCAAGATTATGTATTTTTATTGAATTATAATAGAGCTATAAGTAAATATATTCATATAATGTCAAATTAAACTACACTTTCTGAATTTTATATAGATATTCTGAAGTTATAAATTTCTAAATGTTCATGGTTTCTGTTAAACATAGAAGAAGTGGCTAGTGAAATGAATGTGTAATCATAAGTGTCTAGCTACTCTATGAAAATGTGGCCCTATAAGAAGGCCTTCAATCAGCAAAAGAAAAAACTTTTATTCATAGCAAACTATTTATCTTAACAAACTCTGCATGTTTCTAAAATCTCTGTAGAGCTCTGAATCACTAAGATAACAAAATGAGACTGAAAGTTTGACACATCTTCTCAGTTTATTTTGACAATGATGAGATAGAAAATGAAGACACACTTTCTTTACTTATAAAGTTGAAAAAGATGTGTTATGCCTCTGATTCAATTTGAATGAGTATCTCTTAAGTTTTGAATTTAAGTGTCATATCATTAGATTACAAGGCCTTTCACTGACTAATGAGACTCATAAGATTTGTAAAATAAGTGAATTTCAGTGTTAAAAGTGACTTTGTAAGTCTGTTGACAGTTATGTTGCTTGTAAGAATGTAATTAAGATAAATAAGTCTGCAGAATTCAACTTCTTTTATAAAGTGATGATGTATGTCAATGTGCTTTATACAGATATAAAATTCAGAATTCTTAATTAAAGCAATAGTTTTCTGATTATTTATTCAAATCATAACTGTCTCAAACTTCTTTAGCTCTAGCTCTTTAAGTAATTTCTTCATTCAAACTGCTTTCTTTGTAGTCTCTGTTAAGATCATGTATTTTGCTTTACAAGAAAATAAAACAACAGTTTTCTGACATTTTGAACTTCAGAATACTGATTCATTAATTATTTTGAATATGTATTCTGATGTAGATCTTCTTAATTTAAGATTTTTTTTCTCAGTCTGAATCTGAATATTTTAGCAATTTAAGTTGATTACTCAATTTGTATTCAAGAATGATGTCTAAAATTCTCTACACATATTGAAACATTCATTTTAAAGTCTTTCAATGTGTGTTGTTAAAGTTATGTGCAAACTGACTAAGAGTTAACATCATATATGTAATGTCAAGTCAAGTTTATATCATAATGTACATAAAAGATTCTATAACCTTTTAATATTAAGTTATTAGCTCTGATTCAGCTGTTCTGATAGTCTTTGTAAGATAGATTCTGAATTTCATTGAAGTTGTGACTGTCTTGACATTCTGTAGATCAAAGTCTTTGAGTATCTTCATAAAATAAATTTTCTGAGACAGAATAAGCATTCATAAAGTTCTGTTTTGTGTAATTAGCATTTCTAAGTAATGCTTACACACTCTGCAGTCAGTCATTTTGAAATGATTACTTAATTTAATCTTAAGATTTAGAATTTTGTTCTTATCTGATCTGCATATAAGAATATTGTCAACATATACAGCAATAAATAGAATATCATTTCTAAACACATTATTGTCTGTGTAAATCTGTGTATATTCAAGGCTGTTAAGAAATCAGTGCATTATTTCATATTAAAGATAAGAGAACTGTTTTAATTCATATAGAGCTTTCTTTAATTTGTATATCTTTTCTTTCTTCTTCTCATATTCATTGAGTTAAATCACATAGACTTTTTCTTTTAAATTGTTGTGTAAGAAAGCTGTTTTAACATTTATTTATTTCAATTTGTAGTCATAAAACACAGCTATGACAAAGATAACTTTATAAGTCATTGATTTGACAATTATTGCAAAGATCTCTTTGTAGTCAATTCTGAATCATTGTTCAAATTCTTTGACTACTCATTGAGTCTTATACTGTAAAATTGAGTCATCAGATTCTTTTTTGTAATGATAGATTCATTTGCTCTTTAAAGCTCATCAATTAGATAACAATGTCTCTAAAGTTCATGTAAAGTTAGTCATTAACAAGTTATACTCATTATTCATTGCTTTCTTTTAGTCTTTCAACTCATAACTTGTAATTATCTGTTTAAATGTCTGAGGTTCATCTTTAAAGTCTTTTTTCTTTTTTATGACATCAATGATCACATCAAACACAGTTAAATAGATCATGATTGCTTTAAGTCTTAACTTTATAGAGAGTTATCTTTCTCTTTCAGAGCATTGAGACTCAGCTGATACTGATCTGTCAATTGTAAGAAAAATATTTATAACATCTTCTTTCTCTTTCTTCATTTCTTCTAACTGATTTAACAATATCAGTATGAAAAAGTATGATGACACATACTCTGAAGATGATGACAATGATGAGAGTTAAAAAGAAGACAAGAAAGATAGCTGCATACTTTTTTGTTCTGTACTAATGATGTGAAGTTGAATGACTCTAGAAATTGAGACTGCAACTTCAACATTATAGATTGATGAATCTTCATTAAACTGCATATTTCTTGCTCTGATTACTCAGTCTGTCTTTCTCTTTTCAGAAAGCTATACTCTATATTGATTTCTTTCTTCATATTTAACAAGAATTCTCTTATTGCTTCAGGATTCAAATTTAGTTTCTGTCATTTGAATCTTCTTTGAAATATACACATATACTGTGCATTCAAAACACTGAAGATGTTTAAAATTGATGAGATTCATTAATCTATTCTTATTAAGATGTCAAAAGGTGGCACCACACTTTTAGCCACAGCTATCATGAGTTATATATCTAACACTTCCTCTAACCCGCGATCGGCCGGCACACTCATACGTCGCTTACCCAGCTTCTCACAGGCGGAAATAATGCGCACACAACATAGTTTGAACTCATAACCTTGAGCTTATGTAAGTAAGGCAGCCAACACATGTTCAATACCATTACACCAACTCGGGCTCATAACCTGTCAAAAGGTGGCACCACACTAATAGCATAGCTATTGTGAGTTATATATCTAACATAAGAGATTTAAACAGTAGCTGAATCAGAATTTTGTTGTTCTCAAGAGCTGACATTAAGAGTTGATTAAGAAGATAGCATGCTGTTTTGACAGTCTCTAATCATAGAGTTTTAGAGACTTCACTATTCAGAATCATAATTTTAACTTTTGCTGTCAAAAGTTCATTACTTCTTTCTGTCATCTCATTCTGCTTCAGTTCATAAGAGACTGTTGTTTCATAAATAATTTCTAGACTTCATAATCATTTAATGATAAGCTTATCTCTGAATTTCTTTCTGTTATCAAGTTGTATCTGTGCAATTCATAAATTCATCTAAATAAAAAGCATATTAAGAAATCATTCAATTTTGTCTTTTGCCTGATCTTTCATTTTCATATTATAAATGTATCATCAGCAGATAAGATCATCTATGAAGACTATATATCACAAGAATCTGTCATATGCTTTTGATGTGACAGAACTGACAACATTGATGTAAATTAGTTTGATTATCTTTGTAACTTGATTTTGTAATTTTCTTAAGATCTTCTTCTTTTAATTTGTTCTCATACAGACATTACACAAGTGTAACAATGTTTTGATAAGTTCTTATAAGTTGAGCTTCACTATTTCAGAGTTCTTTGACACATTATTAAGACTTAAATTCTCTATATAATCAAGATATCAGTGTTAAGTAGCTCTTAAGATCTTGTTATCTTTAATGACTGACATGATCTTATTTTTGTTCACAGATTTTCTCATCATTAAAGTTTAAAGATAATATAGCTTGTCTTTGTGTACTGTGTGATTAAGTATACTCTTTACTTTATTCTTTAGATGTAGTAATCTGTTCTTGATTTTAATCAATATCTTTTTTGTTTTGACTGTTTCAATTAAGAAGAGATTGAGTCTCATATTAGACATAAGATAAACATTCATCAGAATAATATTTCAAGACTTTTCATCACTGTTCTTTAATTATAAGTTGATCATTTCTATTTCTTAAGTGTACATCACTTCAGACACTTCCCTTATAGAAAATTCATTGTTAAACATTTTGATCAAGCTAAATGCAGAGAGATCACAGCACATATATTGTATTGTGCTGAAGTCAGTTATTTATGACATCTTATTAATCACAAAACTATAGTTCTCTATCACAGTCAAAATCACTGAGTTCTCATTATACTGCTTGTCTTCAGAACTTAAGAATTTCTTTTTTTCTTTTTCTTTCTCTTTCTTCTTTTTAGTTTCTTGCTTCTTCTTTAGCTCTTTAGGCATCTTTTCTGAGTGTAATTTTCAGTAATTATTCTTGAAGTGAACTGCTTTCTTACAGTGAATGCACATCTCATTCTTATTCTTGTTCTTATCAATGTTTCTTTTCTTATTCTTTTTCTTCTTGTCTTTATAATTTTTCTTTTTACTCATTAGAACAAGCTTCTCATTTCTTTCTTTAAGATGCTCTTCATCAATTAGTTTGATGATTAAGTTATTAAGAAATAAGATCACATTATGAGTCTTAAAGCATTTCATCATCATTTATTGAGAATAGAAGAATTTTAGATTCAATAAAAAAGTAATGATCTTCAGAATTTCATCAATGATGAGACTGAAGATCACAATTTCTTTTAAGAGTGTCTTATACTTTAAAGCATAAGCATTGACAGAGAAGTATTGATTGAGTTGACAGATGTATAAATTATTGAATAAAATGTATTTAAGATTAAATCTATAAGATAAATAGAGATATATAAGATGATTTTACATCTCTTTTGCTGTTTTCATGTTATCTATGATGACAGTGATCTCTGAGCTGACAGTAAGAACAATAATGATTATGATCTTGTTGTTTTGTGTGATTTAGTCAGCTTAAGTGACATCAGTCAAGATTATCAATGTAGTTATTGTTGTTTTAGATATGAATTCTTTAGTCATTACTGACTGACTCAAAACATCTAGCTTTGATGAGATTTCAACATCACTTTTTACTATTAAATCTCATAATTCAGCACTCATTAAACTGTATTTAATCAATATTCTTCATAATAAATAGTCTGTCAACCTCTTAAGTTTCATAACTTTTGAAAATGTGAGGTCATATGACATTGTAGTCATTTTGTATGATGAGAACACTTAAATTAATGATGAAGTTGTTTTCAATGTAAAGATCTAACTTTGAAATGATTGTGAGAATTGTTTTTGATCATTTTATCTGTGAATTTATAACAGTTTGATGTGAATAACTTCTCATTATACATCAAATTCACTTTATTTCTTAAGACTCTTTCTAGCATTCATGAAATAACAGCAACAATGAGGTGTTTTTCTTTCATCATTTTAAATAGAAACAAATGACTTAATGAATAAATGAATATCAATATATATCTGAGCTCATAATCTGTTAAACATAGAAGAAGTGACTAATGAAATGAACATATAATCATAAGTGTCTAGCTACTCTATGAAAATGTGGCCCTATAAGAAGGCCTTCAATCAGCAAAAGGAAAAACTTTTATCTGTAGTAAACTGTTTGCCCTAGCAAACTCTGCATGTTTCTGAAACCTCTGTAGGGCTCTGAACCACTAAGGTAATGAAATGAGGCTGAAAGTTTGACAGTTTCTATGAGATTTTGAGGTGGCTCGCTTAGGTGGCTGGCTCGACTAGGTGGCGAGTACGTTAGTGTAGGTACTTTAGTGTAGGTAGGTAGGTACCTTCACCCATCAAAGCAGGGCCGGAGAATTAGCGTAGCAATGGTGTGAGTGCTGCGCCCCGTACATCACTAAGGTAGGACCATCAACTCAATTAATATCTATCTATCAGGTAACGTTACCCCTACATAAAGAGAAAGAGTGGAAATGAAGATTCCAAATATTAAGGTACAAATATTAAGGTACATTGGTCAGTCAGTAATTCGTTTGGAGCAATTTGAGATCCCAATCATTCCTCGACGACGTCCTTCAATCGCGAGCTCGAGCTCTACACTTCCGAAAAGACTGCCTCTCTCCAGCTCTTTCCAGCTACCTAGTCCTGAATTGACTTTCCGCTTCTAGGTTCTACTCTTTCGTTCTGGCTACATTTGTGTTGTACCTTAATCCTCCCCCACATCTTGGTTGTGGCAGTTTTGGTGCTGGGACAGGAAAGTGACCAGAAGTCACATTGTTCCATCTGGGTTCAAGTTTTCGAGATAGAGTATATTATATACAAGTAGGATAAAACGCACCACTGCTGGTCCCGAAGTCCACAGTCCGTGATATTCCGGTATTATTATTAAACGCACCGATAGTAATCAAAGGTTCAATCTTCAGCCATGATCTCCAGTAAAGCCTCTCATGAAAGGATGATATCAACCGTAGAAACACTAGAGATCAAATCGGCCCGACCGGCAAGGTTGGACGTATCCTTGATAACATTAGGCGCCGTGCCGTTGACGAGGAAAACATTGATCTGGGAAGGTCCGTGTCCCCCGATCGGTTTGCCCACCAGCCACTCGGCCCAGATCTCGATGATGGTATCGCAGTTGACGGTCCGGAAATTGTTGATCTGGAACAGACCGGCCAGATTGGTGCCTGGTCCCGACAGGGGGGCCCCAGCGATGGTGGTATTCAGGAGGACGACGAGCCCTGGGATCAGCGAGTTGCGGCCTGGTTTGAAGGCCGGCGACGATTGGTTCACGAATCCAGAGGTGTACCCGGCATCTTGGCTGATCAGGGAGTTGGCCATGGTCGAGGTGGCATCGAAGAGGAGGTCGAGGATCCAACCGGAACCGTTGACTCCGACTACGTCGCCATTGAGGGGGCGGAAGATCTGAGCAGAGACCTGAGGCATGCCGGCAGGAGTGGTTGCGTTGTTTTCCATGAACATTGCGCCGTTCGTGCAATGCGGTGTTGTTTGGGGAACAGCGTTGCTGGACCGATTGGAGATTGTAAATGGAATTTGGACGACATTGGAGACAAGGCCGTCTGAAGAACCGGGCGTGAAGGTCATGGTTTTTCCAGCTTTCTGATTGACATAATAAACGACGAGCTCAGATGCACCGATACCGAACAATGGTGCGCCGTCATCCCAGACGGTATTATATTGATTGAGGCCGTTGACTTTGGAGACTCCATTCAGCTGGAAAACTCCAGCCAGGTTGGTGTTTGGTCCCGTGAGTGGGCCCTTGGTCATTGTCGTGTTTTGCAAGACAACCAGACCAGGGAAGGCGGCATTCGGACCAACACCGAATGTGGAGCTGCTGGCATCTTGGTACAGTGGCTTGAAGGGAATGAGGCCGTTCGAAGCTGTGTCAGTCACGTCGATGGTGAGGTCAACTATGAAATGGAGGCCCTTGATGCCATCGATATCGCCAGCCCCGGGGACGTTTACAGTGATACTGAGCTGGGGTTTCGGCGCGGACGAAGCGCTCGATGGTGACGACCCACCCATTGAGTTCATCTGCGCAGATGCCTGCGATGCCATAACAGGTCCGCAGGCATATTGACCGGAGATCTTGGGGGCGTTCATAGGGCACAGGAAGTTTGAAGTGCAGGTGTAGCGAGCCGGATCATAACACTGAGGGTGGGCATTGGTCGAGCCAGCCCATGGTGCTTCCTTTCTCATCGGATCGATGACTTGACAAGCCATGAGCCCGGAACCACAACCACTACTACCCGAGTTCATCGACATGGAGGTTGACATGGAGGTCGCCATCGCGGACGGATAAGCCGAGTTCGCCATCGCCGTACCTGACGGATGCACCGAGCTCATCGACATGGCGGGAGAATAAGCCGAGCTCGCCATCGCCGTACCGGACGCATAAGCTGAGTTCGCCATCGCCGTACCCGACGGATACACCGAGCTCATCGACATGGCGGGAGAATAAGCCGAGTTCGCCATCGCCGAGCCCATCGACATGGCCGAAGGATAAGCCGAGTTCGCCATCGCCGAGCTCATCGACATGGCCGAAGGATAAGCCGAGTTTGCCATCGCTGAGCTCATCGACATGGCCGAAGGATAAGCCGAGCCATATTGCGGGGAAGCCAGAGCAGAGCGGGCCGCAACAGCGACAGCGCCCATAGCGAGAGTTGAGGACTTCATCCTGAGGCTGTGAGGACGCAAACACTGTTGATGAAGGTTAGGTAGGTGTGGATAAAGTGCAAGAAATCCACCGGCACAGACATATACTAAATACAAGTACGAAGCCCCAGATCTAAGGAAGTAGACCAGAACAGACGCTTTACTCGCTAGCTTTCCGCGCGTTCATTGGTAACCAAACTAAGAGCAGTGACCATGAATTGAGTTGGGGCCAACCAAATTGGACGGACGGACAGATGCTATTCCGGTGACTTGGGGTTCAGTCCAGGTCCAGGGCCGCTGTGGTACAGTCATCACCGCATTAGTACACACCTTCAGATATAGAACCGACTTAATCTGGTAAGGAGCTAACCCTCTCTCTCCAGCCCGAACAAAACGGTCTGTGCACACTTCACCTTACTCATCTGCCCGCTCGAACCACAGTCCCCGTCCCCCACCGCCGTGACTGACTCAGGCATGATAAACTGTCGTGCGAATCTTCGCGTTGCCACTGTACTCGAAGATTGCATCTGACGTGAGCGTATACTTCCCTCGGCCCAAGCGGTCTCCAACCGGATACGGCACACGGAACGAGAATCGAGTGCTGGAGGGGAACTGTTTCCACCCGAACTTGTGGATGTTGTCCTTGCCAAACTTCACCCGGAGGATCTCTTCGAACAAGCTTGCCTGACCGTCCTTCTCGGGATCCCAGTTCTCAAAAACGGCAATCATCGTGTAGCCGGCAAGCAACGGATAGACTTCACACTTGGCCGACTTGACGCCGCTGGTCTGTGGCTCTTCGTTCATGCTTGGCGGCAAGTCCCGGATTTGAGTGGAGGTTCGGAGGAAGACCGAGCTGGATCTGAATCGAAGTAATTCGTACTGTAAGTTACCTTAGCTAAAACCATTTCCCCTCTTGAAAGTCATTTGTAGCGTCATCAGCCTAACGTTAGTGAGACTAAGTTAGCTTGTCCACATCGGGCTGGAAGTGATGTCACTGTAAGTTAAGCCTGAAATAAGCCGTCCACGGAGCATCCCGTCGTGGCTTCACGATGAGGGCCACTAATACCAATGTGATAGTTTCTTTTGTCAACAACTGCACCGGCGCCACGGCTGAGGCGGGAACGTGCCAACCCTTAGGTACAGTAGCCAAGCTAAGGTAGATTCCCTGCCTCACTTTTCCTGTATGAAGGACAAACCTTTCAGAAACCCCGAATAACCCCGAGAACCCCGAAAACGAAGTAATGTTGATATGCATAGGTACAGTAGTATATTGAACGTTGGTGACTTGTAGCGATGCTGTAGACGTATAGACTCAGGAACCTTCAAATCCCCACAATTGCAATCATGAAGCTCCTACTCTGGGCAATCGCAAGTCCCTTGCTCATCGTCGGCGCCGTCGCCCAGATCCAGGCTCCCGCTCTGCCCGGAGCTCCACCCATCGGGCCCGACGACAGGATCTACACCGGCGACCAGACTTCCAACACCATCACCGTCATCAAACCCCTCACCAACGAAGTGCTCGGCACCATCAGTCTCGGAGCCTCTCGATTGACCGACGTCCTCTCCCCCCAGTACCTCAAGGTCGTCAACAGCCACGGCCTCGGCTTCTCGCTCGATGGGAAATACATCAACTCCGTCGCCACGACGACCAACACCCTCACCGTCATCCGCACGCTCGACAACAGCATCGTGTCGCAGACGTCCGTCGACCGCGCCTCGCACGAGGGTTTCTTCGCCCACGACAACCGCACCGTCTGGGTCGCGTGCCGCGGCACCAAGTTCGTGGATATCGTCGATGGGTTGAAAGGCGGGGTCGTCGGGAGGGTCGAGACGCCCACCGAGGGCCCGAGCAAGGTGCTGTTCAGCCCCGACGGCCAGACCGCATACGTCAACCACATTCTCTCGCCGACGCTGGACATCATCGATGTGCAGCAGCGCAAGGTCGTCGACACCATCACCGGCCTCGCCGACAAGTTCTCCTCCGACATGATGATGTCCGCCGACGGCCAGTCCATGTGGGTGGCGCATAAGAAAGCCGGCAAGACCACCGTCATCGACCTGACGACGCGCACCATCGTCACCGTCGTCGATACCGGCTTGGAAACCAACCATCCGAACTTCGCCATCGTCGACGGCACTCAATACGCCTTCGTCACCAGCGGCGGGCTGAACGCAACCATGGTCTACCGGCAAGACTCGGCCAGCTCGATCCCGGTCTTCGTGAAGTCCATCCGATCCAGTGGCGTCCAGCCGCACGGCATCTGGGGGAGCCCCGACAACACACGCATGTACACGGTGAACGAGCACAGCGACACGGTCGACGTCATCGACACCCGGTCCCTCACCGTCATCGACACCCTGAAAGTCGGGCAAGAGGGCCAGGCGCTCGTCTACGTGGCCGGTGCCGTGCCCGACTGCAACGGCACGCAGAACTTGGGTCGCCAGGGACTCGACAAACGCATCGAGAACCGCGTCGTTGCCGTCACCAACTCGACCAAGGGGACCGCCCTCTTCACCATCCGCGCGCTCGTCGGTCTTGACATGTTCCAGATCATCGCCGGCGATCTGGAGATCAACCAGACGTACGTCGCACGCGCCGTGTGCCACACGTGCAACGGCGCGGCCGTCCCCATCGTCGAGTTCAAGGCGACTACGCCGGAGGTCGGTCACATGGGCTGCGCCGTGGCGCCGCAGGTCCTGAGTTTCTTGCGCTTTTTCGGTGTCTATGATGTGAACACCATTACTCTGCAGCTGAAAAGTTCCTAGTCCAGCAACGCAGGGTCCGGTTTTGGGGCGACTGGGGATGCAAGCCTCCAAAGAGCCAAGAAATGCTGATTTATGCCTGTAAATAATACATGTCTTCGTTCATCTGAGTTGATAGAGCAACAGCTTGCTCGGATTAATAGAACAGTAATCTCGAATCCTGACAAATATCCGTAGTGAACGTCAAAGATTGCCCAGAATAATCATGATGAGACTGGCAGTGAATGGATTTCGAGGCAGCGGTATCCATCGTGTCCCTCTAGCTCCAAAGATGATCCTCAATTCTCAGGATTTTGCATCAGCGAGTAAGCCAAGCGCTCTTGCGGCGTGGGTAGTCTGGGATCAGCAGTCCCGCGCCACCAATAACATTGCAAGCGGCAGGCAGCTGAAGTGCGCTGTCAGCAGATAGTGGGGATTCATATGAGACGCTCCGAAAGGCCGTGCAGTCGATCAGTCTGGCCAACATGTATAGCTTCACTGCTTTCCTGGGCCTCGGGCCCAACTATAGCGGTACCTATTTTATCCTCCAGCGGTTGGTCCTGGAGGCAGTATGGCATACGGATTGGGCTTAGTAGGTTCCGGTGTCTGAGAATATACGATTGAAAGCGCATCTCTCAGTCTACAGGCTCATCTTTGATGCGGACCACCTCCTCCTCTCCCTCTGATGTTCCCTCAATCTCATCGACAACGACGCGCCTGGTCCCACCCTCTTCACGTTTAATCTCAACAACCTCGACTCTCTTCCCCCGCGCGGGCCTGACCTCCGTAGCAGCAACCACAGTCTCAATACCAGCTGGCGTCTGCTCTTCGGGTCCCCACGGCAACGCGTCGACATCGATCTCCAGATTCAAGAGGCTTTTCAAAATCACCTCCGAGCCAGCCTTGCTCATGACCACATTCTGCTCCCGGCACCTCTCGCTGCACACGCACTCGACGCAGCCCTCATGACAGTGGCAGGCCGCGACCCGCTCGCACGCCTGGCGCAGCAGGAGGTCAATGAACTCGAACGCCTTGGTGCTGATGCCGGAACCGCCGGCGCCGCCTTTGGCGTCGTAGAAAGTCAGGCGGGCGGGGCGCTTGCGCGACGTCTCCTTCCTGGCCAGCTCCTTGGTGGCGTTCTTGCACTCGGTGCGCACGTCGCCGGGCATGGAGACGACGAAGTTGGGCATCAGGGACAGGATGGCGTGTTCGGCGGCGTGGATGGCGCCCGCGACGTTGAGCCGGCGCGCGTTGAGGATCTCGAGCGCCGGCTTCGGCACGTCGAGCCACATGCCCTTGCTGAAGATCTCGATCGGCGGGTTGTCGACCTGCACCGCGTCGAGGATGCGTCGCTTCTTGTCGACTTTGAAGAAGCCGAAGATGACGGCGCGGATTTTGATCGCGCCGTAAAAGGCGCGCGACAGGGAGTTGGGGATGCGTCGGATGGCTTCCGTTTCGATGGGGTCAATGTCCGTGTAGTCGCGCTGCTGCGTCGTCCAGTCTACTTTCACCAGCTCGACCTTGGCGATTTTACGTTCGGGGGAGAACTCTTTGACGAGGTATGTGTAGCCCTGATGAAGGAATATTCCACCTTCGTAGATGGTAAAGTTGGCACGTGAGGGCTCAACTTCCTCCAGGACAATGTTTCGTCCATGGGTGATGTCAACCACAGCAAAATGCCCATCCTCGGTGTCGCGTATCGCTACGAATTTGGAAGGATAAGGTCGGAAACGCTCATTACAGTGGTAGAAGCCCAGAGGATCTTTGACCATGCGCTCTTCTGCTACCTCTGGCAGCTGCTTTCCAAAGTACGCCTTGTCCTCGTCCGGCCGGATGGGCATCTCAAAAGCTGCACATTGGACGTGGCCTTCAAGAACAAGCATGTTCTGCAAGTCGACCTGCAACTCGCAATTGGGTTTCGTGAAGATTTGATCTGGATTTTCCATGTAGTACTGATCCGTGGGAAAGCAGTCGCCTACCAGCACGGAGAGCGAGTCTTTATTCCGTCGACCCGCCCGACCACTTTGCTGACGCAGGTTGGCAATGGTGTATGGGAAGCCTATGGTAAGCACCGCGTCGAGAGAACCGATATCTATACCAAGCTCAAGAGCGTTGGTAGCTATAATACCCATCAACTTCCCCTCAAACATCTCCTTCTCAATCCTCCTCCTATCTTGGGGTGCGTATCCACCTCTGTAGCCCATAACACGCCCTATGACTTCCGTCCTCTCCAGACTGGTAAGCTCATGGCGGACTGCAGTGATAAGAACCTCGCATTGCTTTCGTACTCGACAAAAAGCAATGACTCTCACCCCTCTCAATATTAGCTGACAGAACAGTCGCGCCGATTCAGCCATGGCATCCCCTCTTCCCGAGGAGGGATCCCCAGGATCCTTGAACGGAGTATTCCAGCAAACGAACTCTTTTCGACCTGAGGGAGAACCATCATAGTCCGTCAATTTGACGTTGTCAACACCGAAGATAGTCTTCATATGCTCCTCTGGATTCGCCACCGTCGCCGAGCAGGAGATAAACTTAACATGACGGTTTCCCACCGCCGCACATATCCTCCGTAGTCGCCGCATGATGAAGGCAACATGTGAACCGAAGAGCCCATTGTAGACGTGCAGTTCGTCGACCACGACATACTTCAAATTCTGCAAGAATGTGCGCCACTTGTCCTCCTGTGGTAGGATGGTGATATGTAACATGTCTGGATTGGTGAAGATGATTCGGCCTTCATCCCGAATGAGGTTGCGGTCTGACATTGCGGTGTCTCCATCAAACGTCTCTACGACCACATTCTCCAGACCTTCCATGAAACGTAGCAGCTCTTTCATGCTTCGCCGTTGATCTTGTGCTAGGGCTTTGGTAGGGAAGATATACATGCCGCGACTGTTTGGGTCCTGTTCGAGCTCGTGTAGCATGGGAATCTGGTATATCAACGATTTGCCAGAGCTGGTAGAGGTAGCGACGATGACATTGTGCCCTTCGTAGAGATTGTTGATTGCTTCGGCCTGGTGTGAGTAAAGTTGCGTGATTCCCCGAGTGTTATACAGCGCATCAACCATGTTCTGTGAAAGTTGGAAGTTAAGATCGCCAAATATTGGCTGCTGTGGGTCGAAGACTCGGTGGCCATCAGGGACAATTTGCCCAGTATACCACTCCATGGTTTTGATCTCTGTGAGTATTTCGGCCACCGTTTTCCGCTCCTTAGGTATCGAAGCGGGCAAGTTCGCTCTCTGCTCCAGGGTAGGGGTAGTGCCCCTGCTATCCGACGGGACAGGCACGAACGGCTTCTCCTCTATTTGAATCGCCTCAACTGCATCAACACCATCGGCGGCACATTGATTGAGGAAAGCATTGACTGCGGATGCGAACTTTGCATTCCTTTTTTCGATGAGCTTCATCATTTGCTTCTGACTAAATACGGGCATCTTCAAGTCCTCCTCCCTCAACTTGCGGAAAGGCTTCGTCGGCTCCCCGGTCTTCGCATGGGTGACCTGCCGCTTCAGATCTCCATCTATGAATTCGAACAGCAGTAGCTCCTTTCCCTTCTTCTCCCGTTGTCTATCCTCCCGTGACGAGTCCGAGGACCGGAACTCCTTCGCCTTCCCTCCCTTGGCCCCGTTCTCCTCTCCGAGCACCGCGACCTGTAACAATGCCTCGTCTACATAGGCAAAGTTAATGGCCCTCGGCACCAGGGCCTTGATTTGCGCCACATCCTCGATCAACAGTTCCCGCTTGATATGTCCCTCGACCGCTTTCTTGATAGTCTCGAAGGTAGTGGCGAGGTGCTTCCGTGTGCAGCAGAACGTGTATACCAGGTTCAGAGCGCGGTGGGTTTGCGCAAGCTTCGTGAAGTGCGCCGGCCATGGAATGGTACTCTCCACAAGGGTAGAGGAATTTCGGCGGAGAAGAGGTGGTTTGACGTTTGCGTCTTTGGTATTGGGTGTCCGACGAGGCTTCTTCCCTCCGTCGTGAGTTTTGGTAGGTACGGTAGTGGTGATCGCTGGTGGCGTGCCACTGTCGATTTCTGCCGCCTCTGCAACTGGTTCTACTGGAATGGTCCTCTTTCTCTTGCGGACAACCCGGTTCGATACGGTGGCTGTTTGTAGCTTCGCCATTGACCCCCTCAATTTAGTATAGCTCGAAGATTGCTCTACAGCCAATGCACATCAACACTTCCATGCGCTAATAATCGATGCCACTACCTGGTACGTATTTCGTACCTGCAGGTGCTCGAACCATGACGTTCACACACGCGTAAAGTGCTTTAGTGCTTCGCGTAACGGCTGACCTAGCGCGCAGGCCCGTGATTTGCAAGGTACGGTAGGTACAGTAGAGCAGATACGCAACAATCAAACAGACGCCCCGGCAGCGCCTACAGAACAGTTATAGCTCTCTGTTGCTCCTGTGCTCAGAGTAATTGACAGGGTGCGCTGATTCATCGTTGGAAATGGAGTCAAACGATCTACAACGCTTGAATCCGGGGCCTCTACCAGACCAGATATGTACAAGAGAGACGCTCGTTCTGAGGTCTGGCATGCTTCGCAGAACTCCAGAACAATCTGTTGCCCTATGACCCCAGGGTTTTCGAATCTTCCAAAGTCAAGCATGCTGTTCCGTCTCTGGGGGATTGGAGCGTGTACTGATGGGCCGATGCCGTCGTATCTTAATCATCTAACAAGGCACATGGCCACCATGTCTCTACGCGTTTATAATCCAGCTTTCTACCTTGCGGAAATGGACGGCTCCTTTCGAACGGTTGTGAGTGGTTTGCTAGATCTTATAACTGTTGTTGCACTTCCTGGATCTTACGATATAATTCTTTCGCGACTTCAGCTGCTCCGACCTGCCATGCCAGCGTAAGCGTTTTGTTGTCACACCGCTCGAGAGGGATATAAGGCTAACCTTGAGCATGAGAGGGACGGGCTTGCCATTCTCCACCCCTGCGAGATTGATCATCTTGCCCGTAGGTTCTTTGCCCGCATTGTCACCAATCTTCATCCCATGGAAAACTGGTGTATTCAAAACGACCCTGAAAACTCCCACGGTACGCATGATAAGCCGTGCGGTTTTCCTCGACTCATTCTCATCCTCTGTAACATTCAACTTGAATGTACCAATGCCCCGTTCTTTCCATTCTTTCCCAGTGAAGTGGTACAGTTTCGCCTTGCATGAGAACAACGTCGATTCGCCTTCTTCGCCGGTTTCGACTGTCGTGAGCTAAGTCAGCTTTGGGGGAGCATTATATCTATACCGAAGAGCCACTCACCGTCCTGTTCATGAAACCTCTTATCCTCATGATCGTGTGCCTCACCGTATCTAGCTTCCCCGCCTGGCTGGCCGTCCTCATCACCGTCTTCGTCTTCCTCGTCGTCCACCGCAGGGGAGCCGAATGCTCGTGACGACGAGGCTCCAGTACCGAGGACACTAGGACCATTCGGAGCAGCGAACGTCTTGAGGCCACCAGCACCCACACCTCCAAAGCCGCTACCAAAACCGATACTAAGCTTGGATCCACCAAGAGTACCGAAAGCTGACGTGGCTGAAGTGCCCAACGTGGATCCCAGGGCAGATCCGAAGCCAGTCGTAGCAGGTGCGGCACCCGCGCCGAAGACACTGTTGGTGTCCAAGCTAGTCTTGTTCGGAGCACCTGTTGAGGATGGTAACGCTGTGGGTTTAGATGCAGACCCTAGGCTGCTAAAAGGGCTGGCGCCTGGCGTATTTGAAGTAGCCCCCAAGGTTCCGAAAGGGGAAGTTGTGGATTTGGAGAGGGAAGCGAAGCCGGAGGCTGCAAATGCCGAGGAAGAGGTCTGAGGCTCGGCCACAAAAACATCCGACGAAAAGCCAGACGGAGGGTTCGACTCTGACTTGGTGCTGGCCAAAGTACCAAATGGTGAAACCTTCGAGGTATCAGAAAAGCCACTCGTTGGCAGCACCTGGTTTGGAGGTTTAGCCGAGGCCAAAACACGTCGTGGGATAATGTGCAGTATAATCACTTACTTTCTTCGTTGGTAAATCGGTCTGCTCTTTACCTCCGCGCTCTTCTGACATATCTCGATGCCTCTTCTTTTCCGATTCGTTGCCTGCAGTTGGGCTCGTATGTTGGCCTCGCGCCTGAGCCGCCTTCTCCTCCTCCTCTGAGTTTCTCCGGGCTCGCTCTTCTTCGGTAGCCGCCACCTTCTGCTTCTTATCCTGGTCCTGCTCTACCTGATCCCTGCTCCGCTTCTTCCTCGGGCTAAGGACACCACGACCTCCATCTTCGTCCATAGCATCCGGTTGATCGGGTGGAGTACTACTTCGCTCTTGAGAGACCTTCATGCTTTCATCGTTGTCTCCATCGTTCGCCTCCTTTTCAAGCACCGGTTCCTCTCGAGAGCTCTTCCTTCCTTCACTTTCTCTCGAGGAATCATCAGCACCAATATCCCTTGATCTTTTACGTGTATGACCCTCGTGGTTTTCCTTCCCATAAGTGTTCGTGCTATGCTTATTTCCGACAGATGACTCGTCCGTAGCCTCTAGATCGTCAAAGGATCGCTTTCTTGTAGGCCTCCCTCGTGTATCGCGGTCAGTAGGCTCGACATTAGAGCTTGCCTTGGAAACTGTATGTAGAGGGCCCATGGGATCGTCATCGTTCACTGGGTTGTCGGCGCTTGTAGCTGTTACACCATATCTAGGCAATGTGGCGATGGACGTTTTCTTTAGCTTTTCTCGCACAGGTCTCTCGCCTGTGTCGTTGTCGCTGGCGGATTCTACTTCCTTCGTAGAGAGCGTCGCAGGAGTAGTAGAAGGTGAAGGAATAGAGGTAGCGTTCGATGGTCGTTGTGGTCCATTGTTCTGAGCAGAGCTCTGCCGTTGTGTTGACCGTGTCATTGTGTCGATTACGGTCCGGTCCTCGTATCAGGCTACAGGTAGCATGAGGTCAGCTGTAATCTACTTCTCCTTTCCTGTGTGGTTTTAGTAGCTGATAGGTGCGTTGCAAGCGTGCTTCCTCAGGAGCCAAGTCGAGTAGTAGTGTAGCGAATCTCTTGCAGCGGTGCGCTACACGAGTATCGCAGGAGGGACCTAGATCCTGCAAGAACAAGAGATCGTCCTTTTCCACACTACAGGAAGTGGCACCGACAAGACATCAGTGGTAATGCTGACCCACAGTCCACTTCACTCAAATCGCTTCGAACGGTCCAATTACCGGCGGGATAGCGTATGATACCGTAACAAGAAGGACGCTTGCACCTTTCCGGCTGCCACCATTCGTGACCAATCCGAAGGAGAAAGATGAGAGCTGTTTGATAGTACAGTACAAGCTCAAGTGTGGTGTGTTGGCAATCTGCACCTATTATTATTGTACCTACGGTTGTGATAATGTATGGTAGGTAAGGGTAAGGTACTGTAGTGGGGGAGATTTGCTCTTCGGCGATGGTGGCTGTTCTCGAATCCCATAGGCTATATGGATGTACATTGTATATACCCGAAAAGGTAAGTGCCACATGCCCCGCAAATCAAGACTCTTCGCTTGGTGGGGCTATACCTTATTCCGTGCTGCGGAGCCGCATATTGTTTCTTCGGGACATCTTCAAGAGATACCTAGATCTACCGTAAGTTACGCTTTCCCTTACTGTACGTGTTTCCATAAGTTAAATAGCTCAAGAGTCGACAAGACATGGCAGCAAGTACCAAACATTTCAGCACTCATTGAACGCTCAGCATATGCAGAGGAGATATTCTCTAAGCTATCTGAATCAATTCTGAGCTGGTGAAAGACGGATTGTCAGCAAAGGCCTCTGATAGCTAGGAAATCCCGGTGTCCATATTTCTCGGACTGGTGGACAACCCCATTGTGGTCAGCTGTAACTCTTCATATAATCGTGAGCAGCAACGGCCGAGGGTGGAAAAGCAGGCGGGCAAGCAGGCGGGCGAAAGGACTGACTCATTTGGTCGGAAACTTGCGGAACAAGTCCGAAATATGGTCAAATGGAGCCACCAGCAGACCCATAGCAGTCTCGAACGGCGGAGTCTCTCCTGCAGATGGATGACTGCGCGTCGGGATGAACATCTTGGTGCGTTCGAAAGAAGTGGCCAGGGCTTCACTATCTTGTGCCGTTTCTGGAGACTGCAGTGCTTTCTCCAGGATCGGCAGATCGTCACGCTCTTCCTCTTTGATGTGCTCCGACAGATCCGCCATCAAGTTCTTTATGGTTGGGAGGAAGTCCGGGTCGGTAGCGCTAAGATTCTGGAACTTCTTGAGCTGCTCCTTGACCTGAACGAACGTCAGCTGAGATAAGGTAACGTATGGTGTTATTTGTCTACTTACCGAATGATGCTCCTTGCGGTCGTGGTCGGCCTTCGCTTTGCCCTCTGCTCCCTAGTACTCGTCAGCGGCAGTGGGCCGTCTGTCTGGCAAATGGCAACATGGGTAATACCAAATATTTCTCCATTGCCGGATACACAACCAACTCTTCTGCAACGGAATGTCTGGCAAGCTCCCAGGTGAACTGGTTTTGATAACGGGTCTGAGTGTCGGTATCGGTTGACTTCACGATGTTCTGATAGTACTCCTCAAGCTCCCGGTGGTCGTCCGTGACTGCATCCGTGATAGTCCTCATGGCTGCGGTGGTAGAAGAGAATGGAGCGAAAGAATAACGAGTTAGTGGTTTGGCCTGGAAAGCTCGAGTTGTGATTGTTCTTGAAGCTCGGTACAGTGACATTGCAAAGAAATCAAATCTTCATAAGAAGTCGTTGATATGAGAATGCGGGATGAATAATACCTTATACCTTACTCGTAGCTTGAACTCTGCAGTACCTTGGGACTCTACGAAGGTCAATCGGCTGTACTATCCAGCGAATTGACATCACTGGACTAGGAAGCCCAGCAACAGCCGCCAAATACCTTACCGTACAGAGTTAGATACAGGAGCTAACCCCTGTCGAGTACTGACGTTAAAACTCACGTGATACTACGTAACGCAAACGTCACGTATCCCGGGGTAAAGCACGCGTTAGAGCTTGAGCTCAAGGCACCTTACCCTGGAGCTTGGAACCTCCTTTACAGCTCTCAAAACCAATCAACAAGTACAGTAACGTACCTACAAGTACCTCACTCACAGATATCAATCAACAATTCATCTTTCATCTTCCATCTTCCATCTTCCATCTCTCTTCCCTCATATTCATCTTTCACTCTTCATTGCAAGACCCAAAAAATCGAAGCTCTCACGTTCAAACACCTTTTCCAGTCATGTCTCGCAAGTTGTGCGTCACTGCAGTGGACGGCCAGACCGGGCATCTCATTGCAGAGCTTATCCTAACCGACGACCACTTCTCCAAGAAGATTGCCTCGTTGACCGGACTGGCCCTGGACCCCAACAATGAGAACTGTAAGCTATTGAAGAAGCTAGGTGCCACCATCATCCCTCACAAGCCCGGCAAGGAGCGTGAGATGGTGAAAACCCTCAAGAGCATTGGCGCCGACACCATGTGCTTGATTCCTCCGGCGCATCATGACAAGGTCGACATCACGACCGAACTGGTCTCGGCGGCGAAGAAGGCAAACGTCCAGAATGTCTGTTTCCTGAGCTCTGCTGGCTGCGATCTGGCGGATCCGAAGAAACAGCCGCGCCTACACGAGTTCATCGACCTTGAAGTCCTTGTGATGCATACCAAGGGTGATACTTCTACCGCCACCGGCCACTCTCCTGTTGTGATTCGGTAAGTTTGTTCAACTCAAGTCGAGGTGTGCCATTGTTTAATCACAGACCAGTGCGGGCTTTTATGCCGAGAACCTCTTGCTTTATGCCCCCCAAGCTCAGCATGATGGGAAGCTCCCGTTGCCCATTGGGAACACCCACAAATTCGCGCCGATCGCTCTCGGGGATGTAGCTAAGGTGGTTGCGCATGTCGTGACTGGGCACGGCAAACATGGTTTCGATGATAAGCATCGTGGACAGCTCATTACGCTGACTGGTAAATCAATCACTCTTGCCGTGTTCTGTGAAATGGTATTGACGTTCCCTAGGGCCTATGATGGCGAGCGGAGATGAGCTTGCTACAGCTGCCAGTCAGGCATTGGATTCTCCAATGGAATTCGAGAACATTTCCGCGTAAGTTGCTGATGCACCGCCATTGTGCCCAAGGCTGGTTCTGACAACAAAACCTTACAGAGCGGAAGCCAAGCGCGTTCTCAAGAAACAAGCCGACAGCGACGACTCCGAGAAGGAGTATCTCCTCGAATATTACCAACTGGTCAAGGCCGGCAAGACCAACTACATCTCCACCCTCGCCTTCCACGACATCACCCACGAACACCCTCAAGAGCCTACGGACTTCTTCAAGACTTATGCCCAGGAGTTCAGCCCTGCGAAACGTAGAAAGACCACCAAGTGACACGGTGATATTCGTCACTGACCTGGCGGCAGATCATGCAAAATTCGCCGATCGGACTGGCGCATAAGGGAAGGAGGGATCATTGTCGGAATGTTGGGCATCTCGGCAAATATGGGGCGTAGAGTTGGTTATTCCATCATTGTTCGAAAAGTAACAAGCCTCGCACCAAAAGTATTTTCGAATGAAGCTCAGTCTACCTTGCAAGTGTAACTCGTGCTCCAAGCAAAGTTGATAGTCTTGCCCATTCCGTATATTCGTACACCCCGAGGAGTCCTATCTTAGCTAATGAAACACAAGCAACCTAGACCGACGTAGAAAACGAAGAGAGGATACACTGCAATCCCAACCCGGTTCTTGACTACCCCCGACCCTCCTAGAATACTGACCCCAGCTGCCAATGACCAAGCGATCAGAACAAGGTACACCGGTATTCTGGCGATAGCCGGAAGCCGTAGTGCACTGAGCATCGCCGCAATGACGAGAGGAAACAGCGTGTAACCGATGATGCATACGGACTGAAAGAACGAACTGCGGACACGTACGAGTCAGCATCCCAATGAACGCCCATCCGAGGAAAAGGGAGATTTCATACATATTCCCACCCAGCAGCTTGATCTGCATCGTCACCACCGCCTCCCCGATCCACACCATTGCAAAAACCCCAGAGAAAACCAGACTCTTCTGCTCGCCCGACGCGGTCATCGACAACAGCAGACTCAACAGCAAGCAGAAAATGAGCGGACCCCTGTGCAAAGCAAACCAAATCAGCTCCCACGTCCCCCTCGCTTGTTCTATACGATCAAGCTTCCATTGCAGAAACATACCACAAATCCCAATCCCTCAACCCCTCACTCATCCCGCCCTGAAGCACCACTTCCGCATCCGGCCACCGTCCCACGAGGCCCCTCACCCCACCCGGCCCACTGCCCCCGCCCTCGCCCCTCTCCGCCGCCCCGATGCCGCCTCCGCGTTGCAGCATCCCGCCCAGGAGGTACTTCGGCCACAGCACCTGCCGCATCTTCTCCCACACCGCCAACAGGTCTCGCGAGAGCGTCGCCCACACGCTTTCGTCGATGGTGTTGGTTGGGGCGCGCCGGTCTTCGCCGGGGATGGAGGAGGTGAGGTAGGATCGGGGGATGGCGGGCGAGGAGGAGGAGGGTTGGATGTTGCCGGTTAGGGGCGCTCGGTCGTTGGTTGGTTGTAGGGGGTCGTCGAAGTCGTTGATATCGGCTGCGTACGATGACGTTAGTTTTTAAGATTGGGAAGTATACGGGGCTTGGCGGCATACCGTCATCTGGATCGATCAGGTCTTGCTCGATGGAGGTGTTGTCGTAATGCTCGTAGGGGTTGCTGGAGGATGCGCTTGCCATCATCGCCATGTTGAGAGGACGTTCGGCTCCGAGGGCATGCCTTTACTCTGCTTCGTTACCGCTGTATGGAGATGTAAGCGGCAAAAAGGACTGACGTTTCGACTGGACTCGAGGCTGTAGGGTATCCTTTCTCAATGAAGCAACGCGTGTCTCGAGTTCCACTAGCGTGGGAGATTGCGGAGCTCCGCCGCTAGTTTGATTAAGTAAGCAGACCCTAAAAACGCGTTCCAGCGCGCTGTTGTTATTCGCCTTAAGTACCAGGTAGGTAGGATATATACAGTTGGTTGATAGCTCCACCTTGAGTACGGCAGCCTCCCATACATTGCGGCTTACATAGGAGGATCCTGCTGAGGAATTACAGCTTTACTGCCGCTCCTTCAAACAAACCTTATATGCTCAGGGCATAACCTAGATTATCCGTATGATGGGATATACAACGCAACAATTGACTGTCTCAAATGGATCTGCAGGCCGTCTGAGAGTTCTTTTTGTATTCTGTCATGCCATGTTTCGATGTCATGTCTGACTTCAACCCAAGCAGGGCGTTCTATGCGGGTTTGCAAACAGTCACCATACATGTCGTTAGTCCATAGCCACTACCCAGAATAAAGTTGTTCTGAAATATGGATGCTTTTAAGTGATTTTAGCAAAGCAATCCCCCATCGGTCGAGCCACCAGGAGAGTACTTCGGGCGTTTGTGAAGACGAGGAGACAGAGGTGAAGGGCATAGATACCTAGGTGAGTTGCTATGGCTGTGGCTAGTTAGGCACCGAGCGGAGCAACTTGAGGTGTTTGTGGTCTTTATTCATCTACTCTATGACAATTTGAACGATCAGTCTAACTCAATTTCACGCCCAGTCTGTGTCCTGATGTCATCCCAAATCGCCTGGATGGGAGTCACATAACCTGTTCCTTTTCCCTCCGAACCAGCAATGAGCAGACCCACCAACGCACCAGACTTATCCACCACAAAACCACCAGAGTCACCAAAATCAGCAAAGGCATGGCCGTCCACCCCAGCAACAACACACTCAGTGGTCAGGCCTTTGTGCTCAGACCAGGAGACTGAGGACTTGATGGCACTGAATGTGCCAAGTGTCATCCCGGAGACCTTGCCAAATAGGATCACTGTATCACCCAGGCTCATTTTTGCCGTTGTGTCCACTATCTTCCCGACCACGTTCAAAGCAATACGAGATGACTGAAAAGTCGGCAACTGAAAACATTTCAACATATCAGTCTTCTTGAGTTTTCCTGTGAAACTTGGAACAATATGTGGTGTGGACTTTACCTCATTGTAACCTTCTCGTCTTTTGTCAACACGGACGAGGCCCCAGTCAATTGCGCATCCTGCGGCTGCAGTCCGGTAGCCCGAGGTGGCCCACACGTGGCCGAGGTTGCGGTCAAAACTGTCTATTTCCGCTCGTAGGCGCTGGTATGTCTCGCGTCTCTCGCGAGCAACTTCTAATCCACGTTGGCCTGCTGCACTCTCCATTCCCATCTCCAGATTCTCCTCATGCCTCACAATCTTGGCGTCAGTCTCTGCCAGCTGTGAGGTGAGAGCTTCACAGGCTGTGTGATGGTCGGCAGTAGATGGCTGCTGAACTTTGAGAGAGGGATCGGGTTTCTCAATGGCTGGGTGATAACATCCCACGACATCAAGTTTGGAGTCATAGGGGGGCGATGGTGGTGGTGACGATGCGGCGGGTTTGATTATTCTTGTTGGCCGCAGCACATGGTGGCACGTCAATGCACATAAAACCCTCTCCTCAGTGGAGGATGACCGGAGAGTTACATAACCTCCCAGCGTCCCACTGGACCAGTCCAGGCCAGCAACACCGATGCTTGAGCCTGGGGTTGCACTCTTCGTATGCGGATGCATCGGCGAGGCCAGCCGAGTAATGAGGCCCTCAAGCACCTCAACCTGCAATGTGGGCTGTCCATGTGTCCCACAGATCGCCTTTATGCTTCTGGCAAGGATAGCTCGATGGTCGTCATCTGCGCCTTTTTCTATCGTCACCAGTACAGTGGTATCGTCGATGCCTTCTGGGCTTGGTCGGAGGGTGCGTCGTCGGCGAAAGACTTCGATTGCGCGCCATGGATAAGAAAGGGACTGCTGCTCAAGCACTGCTTGAATATCATCATGCAGTGTAGCCCAGGACTGCACTAGTGGATGATTGGGCTCAATTGCAAAGGTACGCATGGGCTCCCAGGGATCAGGGTGAGATGAGATGGGTGTCCTCCAGGCGTTTCCGTACCGCTCATCCTCGGGTTCTCCTTGGTCCATGTTGGCCATCTTGCGTGGACGCGGTGGCGCTGGCGGGGGCTGGGTTTGTTTGGGTGTGGAGCGGTCGGCGACATCGCTGGCGGTGGATGAAGGATCGGTCTCCCCGCTGGAGATGTGGCGGCGCTTGTTAGTGGGAGATGTTGGAGAAAACACGGAAGGGGCACCGGTGCTCGCGGTCGAAGTGCTCTCACGGCGATCCATGTTGAATCAGTTGCTGATGATGAGTTGTTTGGAGGATAAGAAGAAGATGGTGATGGAGAAGAAGAAGAAGATGATGATGGTGATGAAGAAGAAGACGAAGACGAAGAAGAAAAAACAGGGGGAGTTCAACTTTATAGCCTTCGCAGCCAGCGCTCGCAATCCCAGCCGGGCTAGCCCTATCATCAATATCGCCGTTTTCGGGCAAGTACCTTACCTTATGTAATCAGGATTAGTCACCAGTCACATGACTCAGGGTCGACCGCCATGTGAATCGGTCCGTAGAAAGTTGTCCCTATTCGTTTACGCTATGTAGAGTATATATAGGAAATGATGACTAAGACATAAATAGGGGCGCTTAGTAAGAGATGAGTAAGCAATGATATCACAGCCATACCATATAAACATGTTGGTTCTTCTATACGTAAACATTTGGTTTATATGTGCACACTGCGTGGTTATAAGGTCTAAGGACTAATTGAGATGCTGATTATTAGCACTTTATTTCCTATCTTTTGAATGAGACTCTCTTCGCTTTTGCTATGCTTATAAAAAGAGTCGTTCCGTGAAATAACCCATATGATGGTTACACAACGCCGTGGTATGTAAGGCTGTGTCTAAATATAAAATCAAAAACCACATCTTAAATCAGCTTCAACGCCATCCAAAAGGAAAGATCCTTTTGACCACACAGAGATTGTCCGCGTCCTTTGTAATGTCTTCATAATTATGAGACTGCAAATCAAGGTCACTGGACGAGCACCTGGTTACGACCTAATCAGAAAGTTCCATACTTTCAGCTCCCAATCCATCTGAAGCGCATACCTTACACTTCCTGGCTTAATACACATCATCAGCATGAGCGGGTTGAAAAGCTGGGTTGGCAACCGCAATGGAATACCAGCTCCAGTCCAAAGCACCACCAATGGAGCTTCACATACGACGAGCCCTGATGCGAACAACCGGCGTCAACTCGTCGCAGCGCAAGCACGTATGCCACCACCCCCGACTCGGCTTGCACGTCAACCTTTGCAAGCTCCCATTGATCGGCCAGAAACCAGGAACTACAACTCGGTTGCGCCAAACCATGTGAAGTTGGAAGAAAGAACAGCAGCCGTCGCACAGCAACTTGACAGCCAGGACCACTTTGGCGGTGCCTTCGATACGGATATTGAAGGAATGGATGAAACGAGTATACTTAGTGAAACGCAGGTCAAAGACAGTCAGGTTGACGGTCGAGACACCGCTCATGCTACGAGTCCGTGGGACACTAGGCCACCTGGTGAGGATTGGAATCATGCAATGAACCAGGCAAGCAATATTCAACAGGATGCGCCAATGGGCAACTATGACGACTACAATGTAGAGGGCACCGAAGATGGTGAAGCATCCGGCCTCGAGGAAGAAGGGGCCATAAGCGGCGACGATGCTTGGGCGCCAGAGGAAGATGCCAGTGTGGCTAGCATGAACCTGGCGCGGGAGCTCCGGGCGATGAAAGCCGACACATCTTGGCGTCCTTTGGTTGAGCGTCCGAAGAATCGAGCCAACGTAGTCAGTCAACAGAAGCAAACCATCCCGGAGCCAGTGTTTCAACATTATCCCGAACCCAATAAGCAAGTACGTGGTAGAGCGCAGCATTTCGTTGGCAATACACAGAATCCCTACTCGGATATCACATCTGGAGAGACCGATCCGGATGAAGAACACAGCGAGACATCTCGCAAGAAGGCCCAAGGCTCAACAAATCGAAAGAATGAACCTCACCTATCCCGTAAGGAGCCTGGTTCTCAACCCAAGGTCGTCCATGTGCATCAGGCGAGGCAGCCGCAACAAACGGGACCACCACCAGCACAGCAACCGCGCGAAGTGGTCCATGATCGTTCAGTGAAAACGGAGCAACCCCCGAATCACCAACCTGACCCTCTCACCAGTCCTCAAACACCTCACGCCGACGAAACAGACCTCCCCGAAGAAATCAAACCCGACCTCTCCGACACCGCCAAGACAGACCCGAAGCAACCCGCAGCTCCTCCCACCACAACCACCCTCCTCCCCGAACACCCACCCCCGACCCCCACCAAACGCCGCCTCTCCCTCGACTACGACCCCGCCACCCTGCGCACCATGCCCTACACCGACCTGCAAACCCAACCCTTCGACCACAACCCCCACCCGCCCCCCTCCCCTCTCCCCTCCCCCCTCATCTCCGACCCCCTCCCCTCCAAACTCCAACACATCACCACCCTCGCCGATGCCGACCGCACCACCTTCTTCTCGACCCTGACGCTCGCCGAATGGGAAGTCGCCGGCGACTGGTTCGTCGACCGCTTCGGCGAGCTGGTGAAGAAGATGAGCGCCGCGCGGACGGAGAGGCGGAGGGTGGCGGGCGAGTTTGAGGCCGAGGTCGCGAGGAGGGAGGAGTTTGTCAGGGGACGCAGGGAGGGGGTTGAGGGGGAGATGCGCAAGATGAGGAGGGGTGGGGAGGATGTTTTGAGGAGTAAAGCCACCTAAGCGTCGACATGCGCGAGGAATTTAGGATTGGGTGGGTGGATGGACGAGGCGCTTTGCGGTTGCATGGGCTTCTGGCGTTGCGTTGCTTGGACGGGACACGGCAGGAGTGGCGAGGGTATTATGACTTGGCTATCTCTTTTGACTGGCGAGGCGTTCGCGTGGCTTGGGCTTGGTTTGGCCTTCGGTTGGCTAGATGTTGCTCACGATGAGCTGGTGTCAGCGAACGGTGCGGTTTGACTTGCTATATACCCAGCATGTAGCGCACAAGGTGCTTTGCCCTCCGTAGTGTTGCTCCTATTCAATCATTTGCGCAACGGATGCACTTGAACTCGTTCACGCTCAGGGGCGTTGTTGGCCGCTAGGATAAGTCCAATGGCATCGACGAGCGATTCTTTGACCGACAGACATGTCTATCATTTCAAACCCAACCTCTCCCTGCTTGCTTGCTAGGCTGCCTGCCTGTCCTCCGCGAACGCCAGCAACCGGTCCCTCGACTGTGACGGAGCAAACACCGGCACACCACGCTCCAAAAGCACCCTCTCGCACGCCATCTCAAGACACCCACCAAACAATAGACGCAAGGATCCTCCACGCCAAAGCACATCAATCATCCAACTAGCTACTCGACCAAAACCCCCACAACACCATCCACAACCCCCTGCACCGTCCACCCCGTGACCCACGCCAGCCAATCCCCTTCCCACCACCTCTCGCCTTCTCCCTGCCCCGTGCTCCTCATCCCTTTCCCCATCCCGCTCACACTTCCCGTCCCCACCGCCCCACTAACCAACACGCCCACCATCCCCTCCCTAACCCTCCACTCCCTCTCCGCCCGCTCCCCTGCCCTTCTCACCAACCCATCCTCATCCTCACCCCTATACAAATCACACCGATCACACCTATCGCACCTTCCCCCATTAACCCGAAAATGGTCGCAGAAATGCCTATACCCCTCCCCTTCCCCCTCCCCCTCCCCTTTCGTATTCAGCCCCCGCCGACAAAGATAACACATCTGATACCCGCACAGACAAGTAAGTTTATTACACCCCGACGCCTTGATGAACGCGAGGGCGCAGCGGGGACAAGTGCGTTTTAGAGCGGCGGTGCGGGCGGCCTCGACGGTGGTGCGCAGGGAGCGGGCGTGCGGGTGCTCGGCGCAGGCGTGGATGTCAAGCCAGGGCTTGGCGCAAAGGAGGCAGGAGGCGCGGAGGCAGGAGGGGCGAAGGCAGCTGAATTTGGTGGGGCGGTGGGTGAGGGCGCGGAGGGTGGTGAGGGCGGTGGTGAGGAGGGGGGCGAGGAAGAGGAGGAGCGGGAGGAGGGCGAGGAGGAGGGTGAGGGTTAGGAGGAGGGGAGCGAGGCGCCGGCGGTGGCGGAGGCGGAGGCGGAGGCGGAAGCGGGGGTGGGGAGGGGGAAGGTAGAGGTCGTCGATCTCGGCGTAGGCGCAGAAGGGACAGCGGACGAGTTTGGCGCCGCTGCGGAGGAGGGCGTCTTCGGCGAGGCGGTCGTCGAGCTGGCGACGGGTTTCGCGGCCGCCTTTGGCTTCGTCGACGGCCCGTTGCGTCAGTGCGTGGGGGAGGCAGCCGTCGCAGCTGGTCTCGACCGTGGGCGCGAGGCATACGAGTTGGCCCCGGGCGTGGTCGATGTTGCGGCCCCAGCCTTGGCCGAAGAGCGCTTCGCTGACGGCGTGGCGGATGCAGCGGAAGCAGATGGTGTGGCTGCCGCTGTCGCACGTGGCCATTTGCTCGAAGGTGGTGTCGGAGAAGCAGCATTGGCACTCGTACAGGGCTTCGGCTTGCTCGGCCTGCTCTTCGTTCAGCTGCAGGGCGGTCTCTCGGTCGGCGGCTTCTTGCTCTTCGAGCCTGCAGCAGAGGAATGGCTCGAGCAGCGTTTGGTAGAGCTCGTCGTCGAGCTCCTTGCAGCCGGTTTCTTTCAGGACTGGGTGTAAGTCGCCTTCGGTGCGGTTTTCCCACGTCACCATCGGATGCTTTTCCAGGCCCGCGTGCGTTGCTCGCTTCCGGCGGAAGAAGAAGGTGCTGAGACTCATCCGCCAGCTTTTGGCCGCGATATCTACCAACGTCGGCCGCGCGAGGGTGTAGAAGTAGTTGTGTTCTGCCAGGACCGCGTCGACCGTACTCCTACTCAGCCCTCGAAACTCCTGATATAATGTTGCTCTAGCTGCACTCTTGTAACTTTCATTCCGGAACCGCTCCTTCACCGGCACCAATACCTCTTCCCTCCTCACCCTTCCGACAATCGAGCCCTGCTCTTTAGTCTCTAAGCCCGACTCCGCAGACGACGTAGCAACAGGGGTTTCCGTAGTCGAGACCCTCCATCTTCCTTTTACCCATTCCGCCTTGTGCTTCAATAGTTGTTCCGCCACCACATGCAGCCTGCTCTGTTCGCCAAAGCTTTGGAGCATCTCCCGGAAGACCTCGGGGCGGACATCTGGAAAAACGTCTGCGAGTGCGCTGAGAGAGTTGTTGAGCTCGTTGAGGTTTGGGTCTTCCTCGGAGGCGGCATATTCGGACTGCGGAACGGTCAGAGTCCCGGAAACGTCGTTGTTTGTGCTGGCAATCAAGGGTGGCGCTTTGAGAGAAGATGATGAGGAGCGGAAGAGGCTGCGGCGGGTTTGAGCGCGGTGGGTTGTCTCGGGTTTTGCAGGACGGAACATAGCAAAAGCCATCATGACTGATGGCAGTGGATCCTTCTACATTTTTCCGCCCGCAATAGAGCTTGTCTTTTGGCGGTTGCCCGTTGTTTTCCTCGATCACGGATGTTTTATATGTCGCTGACTAATCACCACGGTCACACCGTGTTGAGGGGATGAGGATGAGTTTCATGACTCGTTCTGGTTTCCGTTCTCAACCATACCAATCATTGTCAAGTCCCTATGTTTTCGTTCGATCAGATTCATAAACATGATCTTGTGCCCTAACATAAAGAGGATATAAACTAGCAATCATTACAGAGTCATCTCCCTAGGAAGCCCCTGATTTCCACACTGAAGAAGCCTGAGAGTTCGACGGTAAATTGGGTATCCCACCCATCAATACCTAAACATAACGATTCCCGCGCGCTTCAGATCAACAGCCTTCCCAATATCGCCCGCAACCGACCTGGTCACCCGCGCACTCTGAATCATCGACCACAGGCCCGTTCCCAGCAGCTCCTGATAGGAAGCGCTCGGCGACCCCTCAACATTCCCAACGCTGATGATCGTCTGCAGATAATTGGAAAGCTCATGGTACTGTGCCTCCGCACTGAACTCGTCCCCGTGCATCTGCTGCAGAGTCCACGGAGACCAAGCACAGATCGGGGCTTGCGTCGTGACGGGGAGTACAATCGCGGGAATGCCGTTCAGGAGATGGAACGTCAGTCTGGCTTCGCCGGGATTGCGGGCCTGCGACCAGGCCTGGGTGCGCCAGGGGAGATGCCGAGGAAGAGCACAAGGAGGCGGTGGCAGTTGATGTTGTGCGTCGGGTTCGTGTCGCAGAGCCCTGTGACCATGGCGTCCTCGCCGATCACGGATAGCAGTTTCGGAGCCAGTTGGCTGTCAGCTACATAATTCTGCATTAGCAGGCTTCACATAGACCGTAGCGAGTGATGGACTTGCCACGTAGACCTGGATCGGAGAGTTCTGCGACTGCAAAGTCGCGTGCTCGTGGTATGGATGGCGCGCGGCCACTGGCATACAGATAGGGGCAGAACCACCCCTTGTCGTAGGCTACCTGCTGGCGGGCTGGATATTCCCCGACAAACCGGATGTTCGCGTCCACACCCATGAGTTTATGCTTGATTCGAGCTTGCATGGATTTGACGTTGGCTGTCCTGACGACCTTGATCGGCTTTCCCGGTTTCACTTGCGAGATGCCTTCGTCAACGCCCTGCTCCACTAACTGTGAAGTGCCAAATTTAATGGCTTCGTCAACGACGGTGCCGGTGAATTCGAGAACGCTGGGCGCGACTGACTCAAGTCCGACAAGCCCCAAGTGAGACGCGCCGACTAGTACTGCATCTCGTTTGCGCACGTTGGGAAGGGTGACGGGATTGTTGTCTCCCCATGGTGATAAGTACATTGGTAGGTACAGTGTAGACGTGACAGATTGGACGCTTGCTCGAACGACGCGCCCAGCAAGGGTGTTGCCAACAAAACGTTTTCCCCAGTTGGATTTCGCATCCTCCAGCTGCTTTGTAGCAGTAAGCTCAGTGGGAGTGGTTGCCGGCGAAGGAACGAGGTATGAAGGTGGGGCAATCTGAGCTTGTGGAGGGTAGGGAGACGTCGGTGTATAATATGGAGTCAAAGGGGCCTGGGACGGTTGATAGAAATGTGGAGACAGTGCAGATTGCGGGGGCGGGTATTGAGCAGGGACACTAGCAATACCGCCATTGCTGCTTGTCAGCCAGGTAGGTTTACCGACTACCTGCTGTTGGCCCATGGGAAAGACCGGCCATGGGGGCTCTTGAGGTTGTTGAGGCTGTTGAAATGGTGGCCTTTGTGGGAAATAGCTATCGTGACGCTGATAGCTAGGTGTATAAGAGGCATTGCCGTACGGCGCCGGTATAGGAGGAGACGTGTAATCTGGAGTCAGCGAAGCATAGGAAGGAGGCGGCGGGTAATATATTGGCGGGGGGTTCGAGTAGTCGTTCCCAGATGACTTCCCCTCTACTTCGTGCGATTGTGCTGGCATGTATGCCATCGCGTTGGTAGTAATAGTCCAGACAAATGACGCAAATTCGGGGGATCAAAACACGACTGAGATGAGGAAAAGATTGGGAGTTTCGGAAAACTCGCGACTCTTATACACTTTGAGGCTCTCAGCCGTGTCCTCAGCCTTGCCCTCAATCTGCCGTCTGTGTTTTTGGACCCGACCTAACCTCCCCCGCTCCTGTGCACACTTCTCTGTAAAACAACATCGGCTCAATTGGTCTAGACTCCACAGATCTCCCAAAGATAGGCTGTCAATTGAACGCCGACATATTGACGATACAGCATAGGATTTGATTTGTTTCCGTAAAGTCTTGGTGACACAGGACTGCACACTCGCTTATTAGTTCCGACTTTGGTATGGCCGGCACCTACTTTGTACCTTATTGTTCAATTTCCTGTTGCAAGGACACTCAGCGAAATATTGTGGAAGACATTCATCTCAGTCAACCACCAGTCAGAGCGATGAATGTATCCCGAAACACAGCATCGGACTTTTGGATTCAATGTAGGGCTTCTTATCAATAAATGATGAACACAGGGAGAAACATCTTTACAAGTTCAAAGTCACGACCCAAGCACGCACTATTGACCGCCAAGATGTAAGACGGGATGAAAGTCCTGGGAGCGCTTCGATCGTAAGGTAAAGTCTTGATGTGCGGGTAGGAGGGAACGGACGGCCTGGGAAAACAAGCCTGATTTACGCCTCGTCGCGGCTTTTACGGTAGCTAGACTGCATGGCATCTTCTAGTCAGCTACGTCCCTCGATATGAAGGATAAACTGAAAGCAATGCAATCAATGATCATATGACTCATGGCGACCAACCTCCTGTTCAACCTGTAGACCATCCACGACCGGCGCCAACTCGCTCAAAATCTCATAAGCCTTCTTGTGAAACTCCAGCTGCGCAGCTATCAAGTCTGCCAGATTCCTCAGAGGTTCAGGAGTGTCGAGCACCTATGACATCGTCAGCAACAGACCATAACGCACAATAGGGCACAGAGCAAGACGGACATTCTTCATCACATTAACAGCTTCCTCAGTCTGAGCCACAAAGTCGTCCTCGGCTTGTTCGACGAGAGCACGCCCCTCTTCACTCAAACTCTCCTGATCAGGGTTCATGCCGCGTCCGTTATTCTTTGCCTTAGCCTTTGCGGCGTCCAACATGAGCCTCGCGTTTTCCACGTTCTTCCTTGCCCTCGTCGCGAACATCAAGTTGGTGTTCAATGTGGTAGTCCACCCAGCCAGATATCGGCTCTGGATCTGGGCATCTTGCGCCAATCTTGCTTCACCGACCTTCTCCTCGGCTAGAGCGTACTTCTCGAGTGCAGTCGCCAGCGGATCCTCTCCGCCACTTGGGTTGTTGTGGGTGAGAAGTTGAGAACCAGCAAGAGAAGCACGAGCGATGGCATGGTTGAAGGTTTTGGGTTGAGGTTTGGCAGAGGGAGGAGCTGTCAAGGCTGCCTGTGCCTCTGCCGGGGAGGTAGCGCTGGAGAGAAGGTGGACCTTTTCGGTGATGGTGCGGCCGAGATCGTTAAAAGACTCCCGGATGTTTGGAGGGTAGTCGTAGGCTTCGTTGGTATATTGTGATCTAATGTAAAGGGTAAACATATGTCCGCGGCTTGTCAGCTAGCCTACCATACTTACGTGACCTGCAACAGCTGCTGGTGAACCTGCTTTAAAGCATCCACTCGCTTCTCTAATTCAATATACTCCGGAGGCAGCTCAGTCTAAGATGATCTAGCGTTAGCGACTGCAGCAGCTGGACAATGGCCCATGACGAGGGCTCCATCAAGCGGACAGCACAACGTACCTTCTCTTCAGCTTGACCGAGCTGTTCCTTCACATATTGCTGGGTTCGCGCTGCGAAAGGGCTGAAGGAGGAACTATAACAAGGACAGTTCGTCAGAAACGAGACAACTGCGATGGTGCCATCTGTCCGTTGCGCATGCCCATCAAGCTTAGGAGGACACCTACGTCAAGTTCTTCCCAAACGCCTGGACCTTGTCCATTGGGTAGACGGTTTTCAAAGTGTACGGAATGCGTGTTGCGATGCAGAATCGTTAGATGATGTGAAGATGTTCCGGTTTCTCGAATTGGACGGAGTCAATGCCTCTGTAGGCTGCCCTGCGCTAGCGAGAACGCTAGTCCTGGACGGGCTACGTTTCTATGTTGGAAGCAGGGTATGTGACACGAACCGTATTTATATAATCGAGCAGTCATCACTGCCTCGGGTTCAAAGGGTCACAGGATACTATTAGGGACGATGTTTGTGGTTCCATTCGCTAATCAACGATAGCATTTTGGTCCGTCCAGCTCGGGGCCACTGACTCACAAACGCCCTCGTAATCTAAGAACGTCTGCCCGTCCTGGACGACCCCTTCCGTCGTCCAGAACATGGTCCAGTTACTTCCAGGAATCTTCCAAGTACCGCGCGCCCTCTCGAAATACCACTTGTTGACCGGATTGTCTCTCCGACTTCGCCAACAAACGCCATTGGGGTAGCAGTCCCGAACCATAGCGTTGAAGACAATATCCGCTACACCACCAGCGCCTTGACTCCGTTTCAGAACTGCAAACTTATCCAGGTAGGGCACTTTCCGAAGTCGACTTGTTTCGCTGCCATCATCTGGGACGCCTGGTGGAGTCTCCCATGTCAGGAGCGCCCCACCCTCGTATTCACCAGCAATGATAACACCGGCGATTCGATCATTGACACGCTCGAGGTAGTGTTTCACGTCCAGCTTCCTGCTGAACGAGTCCTCTATTAGATGGACCAGGCGTGGTAGATCTATACGAGCATCCTCCAATGTTAGCGTTGCTTTCCCAGCTTTAGGGGCTATCCATGGGCTTGTGCGTGGGTCGGGTATGATGGTCAATGGCATGCCACGCTTGACGAACGTAGTCGGAGGCGCTCGGGTGCGACCAGAGGCATGCGTTGCGCCCTCTACCCGTGCCAGTCGCCCAGCTGGTAGCGACGACGAGAAGATCGGTTTGTCCGTCAGTAGATTATGTATCAACGGATTCCTCTGCTTTCGTGTGCCCACTCCGGAAGCTTGAAACGGGACGGAATTCAATTTCCCTGAGTTTGCGGCTTCTTGGGGCGTTGTAACAAGAGCTGAAGATGAGGGTGGCAAAAGTGCCAGAGTGCGCTGGAGAAGCTGCATGTTCTTGAGGTGGACCTCAGCCGCCGACAATGGAGACAAGCCAGAGTTTTTCAGGGTAGAAGGCGTGTCCGATAATGAGGGAGCAACATCGCTGTCATTGGTTTTGAAAGTTGAGCTTGCGGTTCCAGGATTGGATGAGTTGCCCTTTAGTATCCTGGGCGTACCAATTTCCCGTTGCTCGATGGCTTCGTTCAATTGACGTAGCTCAGCGTTGATATCATCCAACTCCTGCTCTAGATTGATGAATACGTGAGATCCGTTTGCTCTACTTGCTGACGGTATACCTCCGGCCGGATCCAGAAGTATAATTCGATCAAGTGAAGTTTGCACCTGGAGAACTTGGACTCTTTCAGAAGCTATGATCGGGTCCTCATCCACAGACGGGATTGTTTGGAGACCAGCGAGTTCTCTGGTCAATGCATATATGATCTCATCAGCATCGACAGACACTAATGTATGAGTGCTGGGCATATAGCCTACAGGTGCGATTACAGGAATCACGCCCCTGCGTAGTGGTGCGAGCAGTATGTTGCGGTGTGTCACTCGTGCACCACTGTTGGCCATCGAAGTAGACACACTCTCTATGGGTGAGTATTCAATGATGCTGTCCAGACGCCGCGCTTCGGACGCATTGTTGGATTCAATGCCAGCAACAATGCGGTCGGCTTGTACTATAGCAGTTTTCCGCCCTTCTGAATTACGTCGTCCCTCATTATGCGTGTTGTCTCCTCCATCACAATCCACGACCACAACGCAGCCTAGACCGAGCTGCGTGAGCTGTGAGAGGGTAAGGCCTATACCTCGCAAAGTTGTATTATCAAGCGTTTGCGGTGCCCTTATCTTAACAAGTGCAACATGGAGAGGTTGAGCGGTGTTGTCGACGAATTGTTTTATGACCGGAGCTTGGGAAAAGACTGGACTCTCCTCGATAGCCTTTGTGGTGCCATAAAAGCTGCCAAGGTTGACCCCGGGCGCACTGAACGGTGTGAAATTCAGCAGAGGTTTGGTGTCTTTTGTCTTCGTCGGATTTTGCACAGCTGCTTGAGGTGGCACAGATTTCTTCGCAGGGTGGAACCGAGAGATGTAGGATTTTGCTTCTCGTTTCGTTGACGTGGAACTAAGTATATCAAGGAAGAAGTCCTGTGCACTTTTCAGCTTGTATAGGGTTCAATTACTCGCACAGCGTACCCTATCTGCACTCTTGCCCCTCACACGGTTTCCGATGGTGCCCCATGCCTCTTTTCCATCTTTTAGCATAGTCGAGTACTGCTCAGCAGGGTTTGGTGTGATAGGCGCGGTCGTAGTAGAGTGCTGCCTGTGTTGCCATTGAGCATCTCCATGATGAAGCGGTCTGACCAGAGACTCGATCTAAAATGGTGCAATGGTCAGCAAGTCTCACTCATTTTTCCCAGTCCTAGTGTAACAAACCTCGAGGCCAACCAAACCTTTGCAGTTCCGGATTCCCAGAATCGGAGGCTTCATGTCTCATCCTTTACCGGAAACTTCGCTAGCAGTTTCCAGAATGAAGACATAGAGCTCAAATATGGTTGCACGTCAACATCAATATCAACCCTAAGTTAGTGGAGACATTTCTGGAGGAGTTGACTCAGCGGCTGCCAAGGCGATAGGGAAATAAGCGAGTTGCGATAACGGAGGTGGTTCGGTAGGGCTTAGGGTGGGTTTCTTCGGATTTACATCAGACGGACAGAATCAAAATGTTCCTCTTATGTATACGGTAGGTGTGCGCCATTATCTAGGAGCTCTTTACCCATAAACTATGGTGTTTTTGTTGTCTATTATCAATACAATTGTATTCAATGGCAAGAAAGGGGTGAAGAGGTTTTCGGAGATAACGGATTCAAATTGCATCACCGACGTCATATGTGTGGAGTAAAGTCAAATGGTTCTCCAACTGATGATGGCGTTCTACCAAAAAGCACCACATACTTGGAGTACCAGCCTGATACACCGTGAACGTCAAAACACACAATGGCCCCCAGATTAGCATGGATAGGCCTAGGCAACATGGGCCGAGTGCACACCCCTCCACCCCTATCCCCCTCCCTCCGCTCTCCCCCCCCCTCTCCCAGTTAACCACATCTTAGGGCATGTGCAAGAACCTCGTCGAAAAAGCCAACCTCTCCTCCCCACTCATCATCTACAACCGCACCCAACAACGCGCGACCGACCTCTCCGCCAAGCTCCCCCCGGGCAAATCCACCGTCGTCTCCACCGTCGAAGCGGCCATCTCCAGCGCCGACATCATCTTCACCTGCGTCGGCGATGACAGGGCGATCAAGGACACCATCGACACCGCCGTGAAGGGAGACGTGAAGGGCAAACTGTTCGTCGACTGCTCGACCGTGCACCCGGACACAACGAACGCGCTCGCGAAGACGCTCGAGAGCAAGGGCGCTCAGTTCGTCGCTTGTCCCGGTATGCGAGTCCCCACTCCCTTACAACGGAAGACGAGGAAAAGAGTAGCTGATCGTCACAGTCTTCGGCGCCCCCGCCATGGCGGACGCAGGCCAGCTCGTCTGCGTCCTCGCCGGGCCCAGCGCGGAAGTCGACAAGGTCAAGCCCTACACGACGGGCGTCATGGGACGGGCGATTATCGACTTCGGCGGCCAGCCGCACGGGCAGGCGACGCTGCTGAAGGTGATTGGGAATACGTTCATTCTCAACATGGTCGAGACGCTATCGGAAGGCCATGTGGTGGCGGAGAAGTCGGGGTTGGGAGTGGATAATCTGCATCGGTTTATTGAGATGATGTTTCCGGGGCCGTACACGGCTTACTCGACGCGGTTGAGGCAGGGCGACTACTATAAGCGTGAAGAGGTATTGCTCTGTGAGGGATGGAAGTGTGAAAGGAATGATAGCTGACCATCCGGAACAGCCCCTTTTCGCTGTTGATCTAGCGCGGAAGGATGCCGGACACGCACTGGCGCTGGCGGCGTCTGCGGGTGCGAGGTTGAAGGATGTGGAAGTGGCTGATGGCCATTTGGCGGTGGTTCAGAAGCGGATGGGATCACGCGGCGATATCACTGGCATATATGGCGCGGTGAGGGAGGAGAGCGGGTTGAAGTTTGAAAATTGAAAGCAGCTTCTTTACCGTTCAGTATATAGAACAGACACAAATTCCACATGAAAGTCCACTTAGAGTACAACCGGGGAAACACTGAATCAAGGCTTCGCGGAGGCGGTTGCAGCAGTGTTACTAATGCCAGCGATATTCCCTTCTGATACACAACAGAATCATTCATGGCCGTCCGGTGGGGTCGATGCAACGGTCGTGTATAGAGATATGGCAGTGAGCTTACTCCCACCGAGCGACGTGAAACAAATCTATAGTGTCACTGTGGTGGCCTTGTTCAAGGGCCTTGTTATCAATGAAGAGGAACATGACGTCTTCCCTGCCTAACTTCCGGTGCAGTTTCCTCGGCTTTCGGGCCCTAGGCAGAGGTAGCAAAATGTGATCTGAGGTCAGCCCTTGTGACAGCTAACACTACAGTAGGTCGCGAGATCGAGCAGTGGTCCTGAAAGGACTACCAGGCATTGAACATGTGATCGTCCTTGAGAGTTATCAAGCCCATAGGATTGATTGGTTGAGATCATGACAGTTTCAAGATATCAGAGGGATGAGCTTTTCGTACAGGTACTCAGTTGTAGAGATATAACGGACAGAATATTGCTGATTTCCAACGCCACCTTTATGCTTGTGTAAGTCAGGGAGTGCTAATGGTCAGGTTGTAGATCGTGATGAGAAACACCATCCCCAGCAGGTACACGAGCCCAGGTTACACCGTATCTGGTTGGAGGCAGTAATTCTCGGAGGCATCAATTGGTTCAAACTCTTTCAAGTCTCCTCTGCTGCCTCAGAGTGCTTTCTCTTCTTCCTCGTCCCCTCATCATCTTTCCGTTTCCTCTTCTCTTTTTTAGCCGTTTCTTCCTTCGGCGGGACGAAATCTTTCGTCCTTTCCCTCCTCTTCTCCATCTGCCTCTCCCTTTGGCTTTCCTCCCTTCTCTCCCTCGCCGCTCTGTCCTTCGACTGCTTACCCAGAAAGTATTCACCACTCTCAATCTGCAAATCGACTTTACTCTTCTCGCGAGCGGGCGGGAATGGCGTGTAGATTTTCTTGCTTTTATCCGTCACCTTGATCGGCTTCCTCCTCTTTGACAAGGTCCGTTTTTTGAAATGTGGCAGAAACCTCTCCCAGTTCTCCGTAGCAAGCTCCGGATCCTTCATCAGTTCGCGTTTGATCATAAGCTCTTTGATGTGGTAAATGGGGTGAATGTTGTTCATGCAGTCTTCGACAACCCGCCGCACATCTTTGAGGCCTTTGAACGGACCCATAGCGGAAACCGTGTTGCCTTGGACAAGGATGTAGGTTTGGGTGAGGAGTTCGAGGGCCTTGAGGGTAGTTCCATTAGGGCCGAGGATGCGCTGGCGACGCTTGACGAAGCGCTCTTTGTTGCGAACGAGGTTGCGGATCTTGATGATGTCCGCTGCAACGTCGTCTTGTAGAATCTTGACTGCCTGCGGCGCAGGCACACTTCTCGACAGCAACTTGATCAGGTCTCTCGCATTGAGTATCGAAGCTGGATCGTAGGTCTTTCGCGTCGTCTTGACGGTCATGCTGCCCTCTACCAAATCCAGTGTACATGCTATGCCATATTTTTCTAGAGACCGGGTGATCATGGGCCATGCTTCTCGCAGGTAGACTTCGCGGTATTTCGGGAAAAGTGTTGCAAACGACGATTCTTCGGTGAAAGTGCCGGCAGCGTTGTCACCTGGCGTAAAAGCATCGATCTGCAGCAGCGTCAGGAGTAGGTCAAATCTGGATGGGGGATCAGCAGGGGTAGCATTGAGCCTGACCTTCCATTTATCAATATCGTCAGTGTCCCACGGCTTTTCTTGCTTGTGAGTTGACGGCATTCTGGCGCAATTCGATCAGTCAGTTTATGTAATTCGGCGTCCTCCAGTCCAGGTCAAGTTCAGTCCAAAGGAGGTGGCAGTTGGCGTGAAGTGTGGACTACAGTAAAAGTCAAGCGTCAGTGAGGCTCAGACAACGGGGAGAGGCCCGTGATCAACGCTACATGCGGGCTAAAGCGGGCCTGGTTGAACTGCCGGCTCCGCGAGGAAAGTAAAAGAGGTTCCTCGTGTCAGGGAACATGATACATTAGGTAGTACCTTAAGGTAGGAAACGCCGAGCCTGTCTGCCTTCTTCCTTCGTACTGCTACCAGGGAGGTAGAGGCTATTGCTAAGGTGTGAGGAGGATCCTGAACATATCAAACACGAAATGTTCCTTTAGTGTTGTAATATATCTTCATACCTGTACCCTTCTAAACTAAGTCACTCGTGCAGTGTTTACACAACCATGTGATCGTCCATCATCCCCTTTTTCGCAGAGAGCATTGAGACCTAACGTTACCTTACCTACCTTGGGTAAAGTACTTACTTACCAGGTACAAAGTGCAGGTACTATACCCTAAAAGTACTTTACCGCCATGTAGTCGTACCTTTACCTCCTGTGACAGCTCGGTACCGCAGATCTGGGCTCCTTCGCTCCCTCGCTCCCCGACGAACGTTGATTTCCAGTAGTCCAAGTTTGTCCTGCATATTGCCTCCTGCCATTGGCTATTGGCTCCTCAACTATAACTGGGACTGCTGTGCCGTTATAGTCTGAACCCATGTGATCAACCCTCAAGAGAATCATGGTGGGATGCCCACTTCTTGGTCCCTATCGGGGCTTCATAAGCAAGCAATGAAGCTCATGCTCAAGCTGTTTTCTCCAAAGAGTGGGCGTCTTTCCGTGGTCAGGACCAGAAGAGAGAATCAACCTACTCGCATGTGACAGCTTCTCCTCATTGTGCAGTTCTTTATCTGGCCCGGTTCCACTCTCATGGCACGTCCTCCTGCAGCTGTCGAGATAGTGCTCTGAGTGGAATATAAGATGCCGTGACCACGGAAGTTGGAGGGACGACTTCATCACAACATCTCTTCCCACACCACATGAGGATCCGCTTCTGGATCGATAGCAAAGGGATGCTACACTGGACCACTTTGGACCAATCATTGCATCTCTCTTCGCTCAGCCCCAGGGCAGTATGTTCATTAGTGGGTCATTTGAGACTCTGAGGTTTTGAGGTCACGAGTTGATGAAACTTTTCGACCCGTGCAAGCAGGTGTCACCTCTTAGGGAAAGCCCTGTGGCGACGGAAACACTTCAAGAGTTGTTGATTGAGATAGATAAATGGTCAACACGAGGAGAGCACGCTCTCTGAACATAGGACTCCAGCATCGCTCATTTCGCCGTGCAAACAGATGTCAGAAAACCACAGTTCATAACGGTGCGTGTTAGAGAATGTGCTGACACCTTATGCACAGAGCTGCCCGTTGTTATCCGCCAGGCTTTCGTCCAATGCAAACGTAGCTGTCTAGGATCAGAACACCTTCCATTTGCGGCTAAGGAGCAGATAACTCACAGTGGGAAGTACGCTTTCAAGGAAGAATCAGCAGCCTCGGTGCGAGCTTGCGCGATGAGGGCTTGAAATGCCTCCAAAGTCATTCCCAGCCGTTGTGTGAATGGATAAAGAGCCAATGAACTCAGTAATCTGCGGACATTCTCAAGATTCATCTCCCCAATTTCGCGGTCCCTCGGGTCTGACACAAAGTGCCCGCGCCTTAGCAGAAAGAACATCTTGCTGTGTGTTGGTAGACCTGGAACCGACCAGACATCGTTGATACTGGTAAGATGGAAATAGGGTCACTTACTGTTGGACCAGCCACACAGAGGTAATTCAATCATTCGATGTTCGAGGTTCACCAAGCCGGCTGCAGTCATCAGGGCCTGGATCCGCATCGGAGCGCGAAGGTCCTTCATATCATCCATGGACTGCAGATACTTGGAGCTCCATTGCCGCAGAGCATGCGAGTCTGTTATCGACCCATTGTATGACTGACAGTTGTAGTAGATCTCGACCATCTGTAGCCAGCCGCCTGGTTTCAGTACCCTGCAGAGCGCCTCAGCAGTTGCACCATACGATGATACGCAAATGCAAAGTCTCTGAGCATAATAACGACTCTGGCACTCTGATAGTCCAGGGTGCTAACCTCACTATGTCTCGGAGGTATGTCGGCCATCTAGACTTGTTGATGCCGCCAGCGACGAGGCGTGAGTGGACGAGATCGAACGTCGTTGGGCGGAAAGTGAATGCTTGATTAAGATCGTCGAACTAGGAAAGACCTCAGTGTCAGCAGTTGTCTAGATGAAAACTTAAGAGAGAAAACAATCGTCATGCTTGGAGCTCTTGGGTAGGGGTTGATGCAGTCGGCCACCAAATCGAGCTTCAGGGCCCGTGTTGTTGATTCATCGAAAGCAGGGACTCGTAGGGCTACATGAGAAGATTATTGCAGGTCTAGCATTGAAAAGTGGAGTGGACATTCAATTGAAACTCAACGTGCTCTTGCGGAGTTTGGGAGGGTGGGGTTGACTTGCCTGAGCCTCGAAGTTCTCAGGAGTATCCTCCTGAGAACCTCGAGGGTTTATATCCACACCAAACACCTGACGAGCATGGCCTGTTAGCCGGTTTATCCGGGTATGAAACAGATGAACGGACCTCAGTGGTTGGAAATTGCTCGGCGACCTCTGCCGCCCATGTTGCGGACCCGTATCCACAGTCAAGGACCTTCCTCAATCTAGCAAGCGGTGGAAACACAAGTCTGCCGTCAAACACCTTGTTCAAAACATTGTGCTGGATAGCAAGCCTTTCCTCCTCATCCTGCCACACTGTTAACTTCTTTCTCACCCATTACAGACATGTCTTTCGTGCGTCATACCTCGTCGATTGGCGCAAAGTAGATGAGGTTTTCGATGGCGTATCGCTGGTATTGCCTGTCGTGAATGGTGATGGTGCTCAGATACTTCCTATCCAAGGGGGCAGTGTCTGATGCTTGATCACTAGGATATCAAAGCAGTAAGCAATCCCTTCCTGGTTTGGCACAAACCCTGGAACAGGAGACAGTACACCATGGTTCATCTGTACGTTCCTCTGTCAGGCTCTCAAGATATCAAAGAACAGTTTGCAAGACGAATCCGAGAGGCGTGGAGCTTTCTGTTCTGCGCTGCTGGCTCGGATACTGTTGGCATGAAGGGAACTCCAACCTAGAAAGAAAGGAGAAAGCATAGCGATGCTCGTGGCAATGTCCAATTCGGCGCATAGCAGATTCACCCATGCAGTATAAGCATTCCGATATTGTCCAGTGCCAGACCGTTCATGGATCACCGATATGTCTTTCGTTCCGGTGTCACGGCACCAGGTAACGGACGCAAACAGGAGTCTCCTGGTGGGGTTCATGCACGTTGCAACGAACCGGGAGAAGCACCCCTCATCGGTTCTTATGTCACTGTGTTGAGAAGGGATAGAGCAGTCTCCGAGAAAGCTAGGGACTGGAGCCACCTTACAAAAACACAAACTACCATGTCGAACCCTCAGAATCAGTTGGAAAGATGACAGGGGTTCTAGGGTTATGGCAAGGCCCACTGACAGCTGTATAGGATACTTGTTGTCAACGAAGAAAGTCAAAGCGTTCCGCATGACTTCTATCATTGTCACCCGTCTCTCACCGCGCCATACTACAACTACCTTCTTTTGAGACGGCCAGAAGCATACTTTGGACCAATACCAGGAATCGGGCGCAGATGCGAATGCAGCTAGATATGGCCCTAACCTCTTTCTTCAGAGGTCTGGGTTGCCACACCTCTATATCAGTCGCGGTTCTCCAGCTAACTTAGCTCCGTTTCCTAGAGAAATGGTATGATATTTATATACGCTTTACAGCTTGAATGGACCGGCCTCGGCAATCACTTGCAGGAGCTTGTCTTCGCTCACACTCCTGCCTGTACTTGAGTCGCTTGTACGAGCAGGCAGCTATCTCATGGCAGCGAATGCCTCACTTGTTCCCAGATCTGAAGGAACACAGCGTCGGGTCTTGTTATGGCCTGATCACACCGTTCAATACACCGTATCGTCTTTGATACCTCAATACATCATCTCATTATCTATAAGTCCAGTTGGGCGTACCTGCTGCTAAAACACAACGGGTATGGAAAAGGAGCACGTTTAAAGGGCGAGCTCAAAATCCGGCTCATATCAACCCAGTGACACGGCGTCGGGTCGACTTCTTCTCTGCTTCTGTGCCTCAATAATGTGTTACGATTAGCCTCATCTCAGAAAGTCTCTTCATTCGACCTCAGTCTTCACCGCTGCTCTCCGCACCGGCCTGATGCAAGATTCAGCACTATCTTTCTCGCTAAAGAGTTGCCTTCCCATAGCGTCCGCTTGCCGCCCTTGACGCGCCATTTGCTCGTCCTGGATTCTGACAAGGGGGAATCTGATCTGCTCGAGCTGAAGGCCCCTGCAATATAATTACCGGATAGCAACTTTACAATGAGATTGCTTCTGATTGGATAGGAGCCCTGACCGCCCGCCGATGGTTCATGCAGGCAGTCCGGATTTCACGTTCTTGCCCTTTGATAGAGATATGGTATCTGACTGGTGAAATGTACGATGAGATCAAGGATATCGGATCTGCGAGAGCTAACTCGGACCTCTCGCAGCAACAACCTTCTTATAAATTAGTGGGCTTCTTGCTCTGATGAACCTCGAGCTGTGTAAGCTCGTTTCACGTCCCCTCTTTAGTGGCCAAATGATTGCCCAGCAAACTCGCCGTGTGCCACGGGTACAGTAAGTGTGGCACACAATCCAACCACACTTGCGGCCGAACACCAATACTAATACCACGGACACATACCTCCGTACAGTACTGCAGAGGCTATCCTTGCTCAGCTAAATGGTTACTGAGCTACTGGCTCTGCTGCCGAATCATCGAGGGGCTAAAAGGAATACCCTACCGAGGCACCTAGCACTTGAGCGACCTTGACCCTCTTTGACTCACCATTGACTTTCCAAGAGAGAGCAACCTTTTGGATCTGTCCTTAGATCAGTGTTACAGCATCTAGCCAATGTTAGTCGTCATTGCTGATCACACGACGCAAGTGGTGCATTACCAGACGAGCTCCCAAGCACCCCTCCAATCGATCGTACTCCTGCGAGCCAACAGGGCGTCCTTTTATTTTCGTGCAGGAATCGCTCACTGTGCTCCCGTGCCCTGAGGCCCTAGGTCCAGGAAACAAATTCAACCGGTGTTCCACTCAGCTGCTGGGCCCTGGGCCTTTCTGCTCTGCCCAAGATCCATTGTCCTTGAATTCAAGGCCACCAAGTCCACATGTCCCAGCACCTTCCTACCTGGGAAGCTCCCCTCTGGTGCCCGTGGTTTTCCATGACACCAATCAATAGAACAGGCTACTATAGGGCCCCACGATATCATCTGACCTCAGGACCACCTCTCGATGTACATGTCGATATTTCATTCAACTCTTGGACCTTCTTACTCTACTAAAGGATTATCGATGTGGAACTTCAGACTTATCAATCCCATATCGACCAGTGTTTCTCGTACGCTACCGACATCTTCTCCTCTACTGTGTCTCCCGTTCAATACTACCGAGACAATGGTACGGAATTAACACAAGCTCGAAGGATGGAGAGCGAATCCATGTCTTCAGCCCCAGAGATCATGTCGGCGTGCTACTCCGCTGTTCACATTCCTACCCATCTGCACACTTCCTCGCCCGGACAAAGTGTGGTGCCGTCGACTCCACTCTGGTCAGCTTCTTTCAAACCCGGGAGGGTCCTGTCTGGTGTACCTATGTCCCAACACCATCAAGTCTACCGCACAGATTTCACACCCTAAGGACGCTCGACCTGTTTCCGGCATCTGCAACAAGCATGCTTCACGCCTACAAATTTCACGCTCACAAACTACAGAGAATGTCTCTATGATTCTCAAGCCGGATGTGCTTACTACGTACCACAAGTAGCAAGCAACTCTGCAAGCACAAGACTAGCGCTAGACCCACGATGTACGCCTACAGAAAGCCCTAGAACTCGAAACGGAACATTACCATTTCCGCTCCCGGTACTTCATGCTGCCTCGTCCTTTGAACTTGACTTCTCCGCCCCCTCCTCGTGCACCTGCTTCACCACCGTCACCTTGGGCAATCCCTCCCTTCCCATTGCTATCCGCATTGGCATCTCCAGGGTTATATCCGTTCCCACCATCCCTATCTCTATCCCACCGCCTCCCCCTCCCCCACTCATCCCGTCCCCAATCAGAAGGCCCCCGTCTCTCTCCCCGCCACCGCACCCCCTCCCCTCCCTCGTCCCCCTCAGCGGCCAAAACACCACTATACCTCCCCTCGCCGCCCTCCCGCTCCCGCTCCTCTTCCAGCCGCCGGAGCGAATCCTCCTCGTCTTCCTCTTCCTCTTCCTCCCTCGCCCTCGCCCTTACCCTGAACCCCCCCTTCTCCCGGTCCCGGTCCCCTCCGTCCCTCTCTCCGTGCAAGCGCCGTCTCACCACCTTCGACACAGACCGCGACCTCGAGCGCGTATGCTGCCGCCTCAGATGCGGCGAAGCGGAGCGCACATGTGTGCGGGACGCCGAGCATGAGCGTGAAGGCGAGCGGTCGCGGCTTCGGTTCCGATGGTGGCGCTTGCGGGGCGGAGGGGAGGGGGAGGATTTCGGAGGCGGATTGGGGTCTGGGTTGGGGTTCGCGGGGCGTGGGGTCGAGGGCGAGCGTGTCAAGGTGCGGCCGCGGCGGGTGCCGTCGAGGGAGATGTCGCTTCTGCGTCGGTTTGGGGCGGGGCGGTGGGTTGATGTGCGTGAGAGTTGGCGGGGAGAGGAGTGCGGGTGTTTGTGGTCGTCGTTGTGGTGGTCTCTGTGGTGGTCCTTGTGGTGGTCCTTGTGGTGGCGGTGGCGATGGTGGTGGGGTAGCGATCTGGACCGTGATCTCGAAGCCGATCCAGAGGGTCCGTCCGTCATGGAGCGCCGTCGACGCTTGCGGCCGCGGTCTCGGCTACTGTTTGACGTCGCGCTATCCGCCGCGTCCGCTTTCAGATGGGCGAGGTTCGAGGCGGCGGTGGGTTTCTTGCCGCGCTGCTCCAGCTCGCCGCAGTGGGAGATGAGGACGGCGTCGAGCGGGCGATCGTTCTTGTCGACGGGCACTTTGGCCATGGCTTCGAGGACGTGCTGCCCTGCCACGACGTGCCCGAAGACGGTGTGTTTGCCGTTCAGGTGTGGGCTTGGGGCCAGGGTGATGAAGAATCTGCGCTCGTGGTGAGTGTTGTTAATTTCCGCCTCTGTTTCTACAGGGCGCGTAGGAGAGATGCGGAGGAGTTGGTGGGTGAGTACTCACTGGCTGCTGTTCGTCCCTTTGCCCCGGTTTGCCATACACACCAGTCCGTCCCGGTCGATCTCTCGCCATCCGATATTCTCGTCTTCGAACTCGCCGCCGTAGATGCTCGCGCCGCCGGTCCCGTCGCCCTTCGTGATGTCGCCGCCCTGTACCATGAACTCGTCTATGATGCGGTGGAAGGGGGACTGCTTGTAGGTCAAGGGCTGGGAGGCGGAGGGAGGCGTGTAGGAGGCCGTTGCGAGGGCGCGGAAACTGTGTTGGAGTGCGTCAGCACGGAGTTCTTGGTTGCTTGGTGGGTCTAGCACAGTTGGGAATTTCTGGAGCTTACTTCTCGCATGTTTTGGGTGTCTTGTCGGCGAAGAGCTCGATCGTTATTCTGCCCGCCGGCAAGGTGCCGATTTGGATGTCAAGAAAGACTCGCGGCAGAAAATTGATGGCGGTGGACATTTTCGTAGCTTATCGGCTTAGCCATGCAATTGATGATTTGTGGGTACGGGGCTGGACGTTGTTGAGTTGTAGAGTTGGGCAATAATGCCGCTCTTCCAACGTTTGAAAACCCCAACGCGTTTACTCACAGCTATCAATATGTTCAATCGGATGTTCGTCTACCATTATATACAACAGCATAGTTCTAAGTTCAGCTCCTTGCCTAGAGCCGCTACAGAGATCTGCCATATTGTTCCATCAATATAGACTGAAGGACCGATATCGCAGTGCGTTATGGTCCAAGGATGAAGCTCCAACGCATGTTGACTAGATCATCTCCAGGCTTCATATATAGGACTATGAGAATTTCTTCCCAGCATCTCTCTGCTGTTTCTTCAGTGCCCTCCTCCTGATGTCTTCATGCATCGCTCTATTCCTATCCACCACGAAAACATTCATAGTTCCCACAAAGGTCGAAAGAGCCCAGTGCATGAGCCCATGGCTCCAGAAGGGCGTGCTCGTGAACGCAATCCCCTGCACCCCGCCGCTCCTTCCAATCTTCCGCAACACAGCCTTCACAAAGTTCCGCGGATTGGGGATGAAAGCGCTTGGTCTTCGGATCTTCGACATCGCAGAGGTGACCAGATAACTGTGGACCAGTTCCACTTGAACCCCGTAAGGCTTCAGCTCTGAGCCCAAAGCCGTAGACCAATGTTGGAGGAAAGCTTTGCTGCCGGAGTAGGTGGCTAGAAGCGGGGTTGAGAGTACCCCAGCAAAGGAACCCACAGTCAGGATCAGACCGCGTCTGCGCTCCACCATCCCTGGAGCAACGATCTGCGTGACGCGAAGTGTACCAACGCAGTTGATAGTGATGATATCCTTCATCTCCTGCCCTGCCGTGTGCGTGAAGGGAACCGGGATATCGTGGCTCTTGCCAACGTTGTTTACCAGCACGGCAACATCGAGACCAGCAACTAACGACTTCAGTCTCGTATAGTCATCGTCATTGTTGGCCGCAAAGTCCATCGCGAGAAGCTTGGTCTGAACAGCAGAGCCAGCATATTTGGTCTCGATTTCCTGGGCAAGCGTTTGGAGTTTCGTAAGGGTGCGAGAGACCAGGATGAGATTGAAGTCTTTCTGCGCAAGCTGGATGGAAAATTCCTTGCCAATGCCATCGGAGGCACCTGTGACGACTGCCCAGCTACCTTTAGGGCCGAACTCGCGGAGCTGTGAAGTTCTGATCAATAGAATAACACAGCTTAAGTTCCATCGAGGTGTGTCTTACCGAGATTCCGGGAAGGATAAACAAGCTCAGAACTACCCTCACGAAGCTCACCAGCTTTGCAGCAACAAAGTAAAAGCCAAGGATGGTCAAGCAGGCGACTAGGCTTCGTGGTAACCCAAGGAGCCCTGGGTCCTCGGCATTTAAGACATTGATGGCCATAGCTGATTGAATACCAATGGCTGATGCAGGTACGAAGCTTAGGCAGCGCTGAACCATGTGCTTCGGCAAGCTCCGAGCACATGGTTGCGGATCCTAAGTAGCTTACTTAAGCAATCTCAAGACCAACGCAGGGACGCGAAGCATTCACTTTTGCAGAAGCTACATATCAGATCATCTATATAAATGTTTCCGCGTTCTGTTCTCCTTGAGTTCGGCTTATCTGCCGTTGCCGTTTCTCTGTAGAAAACCAGATACCATTGATCCACACACTCATCGTTGACACCTCCCCAGTACTCTGTGTAGACGGTGCAAAGACCAACTCACGCTCAGTTTTCATTTAGGATCCACCTTCGTGGAACGTGTTGTCAAGCCTACGTAAACATGAACATCTCAGCCTATCTACCAGCCTCCCACGGTGGCTACCTCCCCGCATGGGTTCTCCTTGTCAGTCAACTCCGTCCTGAGCTTCAGGATCCACACTGACATCTCTCCTTAGACCTCTGCCGTCTCCGTACTCAACAGCTATCAATGCTACGTCAACATCAGCTTCCCCCGCCACGTCTACACAGGCACCGCGTCGCCGTCCGAACCACGGGCGACGTCTCCTGTCACACCTCTCTCGGCGCGTACATTCGGCACATGGACCTTCTTGTCCTCAGTCATAAGATTATATGCGGCGTACAATATTTCTGATCCACTGATGTATCAATTGGCTATGTGGGCTTATGCAATCGCGTTCGCGCATTTTGCGAGCGAGTTCTTGGGCTTTGGGACGGTAAGGATAGGGCCGGGGCTCGGCTCGACGATTACGGTGTCTAGCATGAGCATGCTATGGATGTTCAGCCAGTGGGGTTGGTATGTGCAATAAGGTTCTGGCCCCAGAGCACAGAGGTTTGCTTGGAGAACCTGAGGCTGTCGTGGGCAGTGTACAAAAGGTCACGAAGGCTTTCCGCCCAAGGTCGGAAAACTTGTGAAGCTTGATCAAGCTCCACGAGTATACATACATGGGACTCCACGAGTGTACATACTTGGGAGAGTGTTTAGATCGGCAGCTAAAATCATCCTCAAGTCCCAGTAGGCTAACATTGTGATCATAAGAAAGCACACAGCTGAGCCTTGTATGCATACTGATTAGCTATAAGACCGTGGAGGGGACCCCGCTCCTTTACGCCGGCATTGGAAATTAGTGAACCTTTTCCCGATACAAGTCTCCCCCACAGTTCCGCAGCCTCGCGGCAGCTTGCTCGGGCGTTATATCTCGTTGTGGTTCTGCTAACATTTCATAACTGTTGCAATCTCCATCAGTACGACTTTGGCAGGCCTTTCACTGCGTGTTCACTTACCCAACAAGGAACTTTCGGACTGTTGCACTTCTTAAGAGTGGTGGATAGAAATGTATATGAAAGTGGCTAGCCTCGATCTCGGTGTTGGTACCCTCAAGCGGCGCCTGGTGGATGCCCATGCTGTAAGGGAACTGCGTCTCGAAGAGATTATCATATCGCCGTGTGACTTCCGAAACAGTCTCTGCAAGCTGCTGCCTTTCATTGCTGTCGAAGTCCACCAACGCCCTCTTGTGTTTCCGACTGAGTATCATGACCTCGAACGGCCAAGTGGCCCACCACGGGCAGACTGCCAAGAAAGACTCATTCTCGAAGACTACCCTCTCTTTTCTCTCTGATTCTAGCTTGGCATAGTCTTCGAGTAGGTTTACACCACCCTGCTCCCTCCGGTACATTTTGAGCTGCTCCAACTCCAATGCTGGTTCTTCTGGCAAGCTAGTCGTCGTCCAAATCTGGCCATGCGGATGCGGATTCGAACAGCCCATCGCAGCACCTTTGTTCTCGAAGATTTGCATATATCTGTATTGCGCATTAGGCTTCATCGCACTGTTGCCCTCGTGGCTCTGTGGGGGGAGTGTTGTTGGGGGAGCCACTGCCGCCAATGGAGAAGTGGGCGAAAGATGCGCCGTGTAAAGTTGCGTCCAGGTGTTGATGATAGGCAGAATCTCTGCGGGGGAAAGATCGGCAAGGGTGAGGTTGTGCGAGGCCGAGAAGGTGATCACGTAGCATTTGCCTGTAACTGGTTCGGCGTGTAGGAGAAGGGAATCCAGACCTATTTATCCTCAGTACCGGGTCCACTGAAGCGTCAGGTCATGATGACGGAGACTCATGGCCTACCTCCATCTTTGCCGTCAGGATTGTACTCCGCCTGCTCTTCCTTGACGGCACTGTAGTCATTGACGAAGACAAATGTGCTGTCATACTTTGGATTGGTGTCCCCTTGTGCACGCTTATTACCTGGGCACAGGTAGCATGACGGATCATAGTCTGGCAGTGTGGTGTGTGATGCCGCTTCCTGTTGACCTCTAGAACGCACGGAGATGGTCAGTAAGTCTTGCACAGAAGAATCGTGATATGGCCGCTGACTGCCATGGCCTCTTGGTTCTGTGCGGTGATACCAGTATCCAACTACCGCGCAATGGATTGAAACGCCTATGTGAGATGTCGTCAAGTACAGCGTCCGGCATTACTAACACGTACGAGGAGGACGTTCAAGTAAGGATGATGTTCAGAACATGGTGGGGCCAGTTTATATCAGGCTAGCAACCACGCGACGGGGATCGCCCGCTAAGCTATCGATAACGATATGATCGAACTAAGGTACCTACATACCTCGGGGCAGGATGGGGAGTTTATCTTGATGCTCATGCTGCACTATATCCTATTACTCAAGACAAAGTTCACCAGCTCATAGGCGAGCCAGTATTCAGAGCGTACTCCTAGATTGCTGGTCGACTTGTGCCTTCCAACTTCTCCATCTGCCCGAGAGTTGAGCCCATTGCTCGTCAGATCAACTGGTTGAATCTAATACACTTCGGAGACCTTCATCCAAATATCGCTCATGACAGTCACAAGAGATGTAAAGCCGGCTCCTGTGGGTCTGTACTCATTACCTAATGAAGTACGCCTACCCAGACAACGTGTACTAAGTCCTATTGACCTTTCCTAGCTCTTCATACAATTCCTCACACCTCTTTCGACCAGATCTCTCCTTCCTCTAACCGCCGTATCCCATCGGTTTCATAGTCTCATTCTTCGTGTTCTGCATTACCGTCTTCTCCTTGCAGCCGCTCTGAAGGACCACAAACTCATCCTCGAGGCGTATCAGCCTGCCTCCAAGTACAGCGAACCCTACCTCGGCTGTGAATACCTTGGCACTGATGGTCTGTCCGATTCCACAGAGGGCGAAGGCTCCTTTTACCATGATGGTGGAAACACTGGACAGCTAGGGAAGCTGAGTGGATTATACTCACACTTCCGCCCTTTTCGAATGGACGCAGAGGAAAAGCGCCCTCGACGTCACCCTGCAGGCGATGTCCCCGGCCATCCCGGCACCAGCACTACTTACCCATCTCGAGCTTCGGATGATTCCTCTAGACCTGAGGATCTGGTCAGTCACAGTATCACACTCGAGGCGCACGAGCTGTTCTCACAGCTGTGTGGTTGCGTGAACCTCGTCAAAGTGGGCCCTAGGCGTGGGCTGTTCCTGAGTTGCGTTAGTGTTGGGGAGGGCGTCATGAGGATCTGGCGGGAATGGCTTGCAGATATGACAAGTCATGCGTCGTCTTCATCCCGAGGCGACAGTTTAGAGCCTCTCTTGAAGACAAGATCGAACGGTTATGCTAGGATCGGCAATATGACTGATACCGGCGACGAGCGAATGATGTGGATTGATAACGGAAGAAATGTTGGAATCAGGGTTGTGGTGAAGGAACGGAAGTGGAGGAGGGACCAACCAATCTTGATCAGCCGTGATGAAGACGTTGCGGTCAGCTATGCAATTGGGTTTGAAGGTCAGCAAGCGCCGAGTGTGTAGAGTTCTCCACTGACGGGTGAGCACCCCAGAGTTACAGGTCCGTACCACGCATCTTCTCCTGGCCGTCGAGCAGTCACTCATCGAGCAAGCCAATTATTCCGGAAAAGCCATGGTTTTTGGTTCATTCACTGGAGGTAGTAGCTGAGACGTGAGGTTCCAAATATCTGTGCAGGATTTGCAACTGTACATTGCTGGAAGTCCTGGTTGGAGTGGACGGAGACAGCCCTGGTGTCATTCCCTCAGTTAGATGCGGTAAGAGCGGCATGAAGAATATCAATTTCTATAAGTGAGGTGTATAGATATACAGCATCAACGGGAGCGCAAGTCCATCATTGTCTGTTAGCGACTTTGTGTCTTGACGAGAAGTGTAGCGCACCGTCATTCAACTAAGATCAAACTCTTCGCGATAATTGGGTATATGAACTCTCTCTTCAGACATATCACCTGACCAGACTAGCCCTTGAACCGCGATGTTGACCGGCACCCAAGTATGCAATGGAAACTGACCAGCGACAGAATGTAGTGCTCTACTGGAGTGTACGAGAGACGACCGTACGCAACGATGACGTTGCAGAACAGTTCTCACCATCAAAGTCCTTAGACTTTAGGAGGGTACCAGGTGTACTTCTATCCAGATCCCGGAGCCATGGCTAGCCTCCACAGATCAGGATCTGTTTCCTAGGCCTATAACATACCCTTCACAACCCGCGCGACTTCTCCCTTTTCCACCGGCTTCCCGTCCAAAACACCCCCTGGCCCTAGAAGATGTTTCAATACAGTGCCCGTATCTACCTTATGGCCCTCCGTTCGCATCTTCCCTATAGATTCTCCAACAACTCTTGTGATTTCCTCTTGCCCTAACGTTTCTACGCCACCAGCATACTCCTCTAGCACGGTAATTTGAGCTTCCTCTTTGTCCTTGAGATCGCTTCGGTTCGCGGCGCTAAATTCCACCGCTGCAGACCTAGAAGCTGCTATTCGTTTCCGTAACAGTGAAAGTAGCTGGATATTCGTTTTGATTGGTGAGGAGGTTTTGGCTGCGTTGGTGTATTCCGCGAGGAGGGCTCGAAGGACATTCAAGCTTTTGTCGAGCGTGGGCTTCAGCATACCCCTCATCAGGGTCAACGTTAGGGCGCAAATACCGATTTGAATCTTTCGCTTTCATAGCTTCTTTCATATCTCCTCGCATCTTGAGCAATAGAGGTGGTGCCGGCGGTGGAGCTGGTGTTGAGTAGCAGCATCTCATGCATAGTTTTGAGATGCGAAGACAGGGTCGCACACTCATCATCATGGCGTGAAAGGAATTCCTTAGGTAAGGTATCCTCTGACTGATTACCTAGACAATAACCGTTGGTTCATTAGCTTGATACCAATAGAGTCGTGGCTTCCTACCTTACCTTATTGATGGTTATTGATGGGACTGGAGCTCGAGGCTCGCTACAGCGGATCCTAGAAGGTTGGCTCCAACATTTCGCCATAACTTTTTTTGGAAAATTCTTCAAAACCACACTCAAACAACAACATTTGACGTTAAAACCACAACTAAACACTTAAATCTGTAAATTGGAGTAGACAGAATTATTATATATAAAGATCTTTCATTTTTGTAATTTTCACTTATATTGCTTCATATTTGCAAGTACAATTTATAAAATAAATAAAATTTACATATCAAATTTCTATCAAAACTGCCGCATGTTACTGTCAAACTTAAACATTGAATATTGCTCAATAACATTGTTATTTCTTGATATTTCTCTATGAAATTTTGAAAAATAATAGATATGTATATATATAGTAATTCTGTCTACTCAGATTTATAGAATTAACTGTTTAGCTGTGATTTTAACATCAAAATGTTGTTGTTTGAGTGTAATTTTCAAAAAAAAGTTTCAAAAAGTTCTGAGCGACCTGAGGAGCCAACATTCTAGGATCCGCTGTAAGAACGGAGGTGGCCCAAGCTTCCTCGCGGCGCGTTTGGTGTCTTCGGGCTCGAGCCGAAATCTTTTGAATCGACCTGTAGGTTCTAGGACACCCATCAACATCACGGCCTGCAGGATCCTCAGCCGTTTGCGTCGCATTAGCTACTGGAGCTTGTTCGGTTCGGATGAACTCAAGGCAATTGAATACTCAGCAGGGATAAGATCCATAGTCTGAGAACTACGGACTTAGAATTAAGTTGGGGCCTGCTCAGTAGCTGGGGATCTTGAAGCATGTCCTTTGCCGTACAGACGCCCCAGCGACCTCTGCCCGGTGCATACCTTCAGACTCCGGCTACGAGTAGATACCAGACAGTCACCGTCGGTCAACCCAACTTTCGCAGCGATGGCTCTATATCAGTACAAAACAATGCGCCGTCGAACTCCAGTCAGGCCCCTGCGCAGCAGTCGCAACAATCAACAGCAGCTGCTGCGCAGCCTGGTCCAGACAGCTTGAGGCCGATAGAGCGTGCTACCAAAACAATCAATGAAACCCTTGTTCAGGAGGCAAGATATCCAGAGCTGGACAGCTATGTTGGGCGCAAGTGAACCTCTTCTCTGGACCTGGCTGCGCGTACTGACCATGCTGCAGAGGGCATCTCTTCGGATTATGACATCTCGACCTCACCAGCATGGGCACCGTTCCAGAAGGTCAAACTGTACGACATACCTGACCAGATCTTCGAACAGTACAACCGAGCTCAAGTATCAACGCACATGGGTTTGTTCGCCGAGCTGAATCATGCTTGGGTCACGATGGATAATGCGCTATACCTTTGGGACTATACGCACCCAAATCCAGATCTGATCGGTGTTGAGGAGCAGCCGCACAACATCATAACTGTGAAGCTGGTCGTGCCGAGAGCAGGGGTATTTGTCCCCTCTATCACACATTTGCTTGTGGTGGCCACCACAGCGGATGTCTTTCTCATTGGAATCGAGTCCCAGACAACTCCCGGAGGCACCACTACTGTCGCATTATACCAGACACGCATGTCTGTCTCAACCAAGGGTCTGGACATCAGTGTAATCGAAGGATCGGCGAGTACTGGCAGAATATTCTTTTCCGGCAAGCATTTCGACGACGTGTACGAATTTACGTATCAACAAGAAGAAAAATGGTTTCAAAACCGGTGCAACAGAGTGAACCACACGAGCAAGGGCTATTCTTCTATGGCGCCTTCATTTAGTTTCAGCAAAAGACCACAACAGGAACACATCATACAAATGGTCACAGATGATTCGAGAAGGCTGCTATACACACTATCATCCCGTTCCACGATTCGAACTTTCCACCTACGACCCAATGGAGGCCTTGATCTTGTCATTACAAAGACCCTCGGACAGATTTTTGGCAATGTCGGGCACATGGTCTCCCGCACTGATCTCATCGCTCCTGGTATGACGATCGTTTCCATAAGTCCGATCTCATCCCAGGAAGCCTCGAAGTTGCATTTGATGGCTACCACGTCCACTGGTTGTCGCATGTTTCTAAGCGCTACTTCCTCTTACGGTTGGTCGTCCAGCGACTCCTCCAGTGCTCCGAACAGTATGCAAGTGCAGCACATCAGGTTTCCACCACCTGAACTTGTTAAAAACCAAGTCCAACATCAGTCTTCAACACAAATGACGACTTATCAGAGCGGTTCTGGGATCAATACATCTTCAAAGGCTCTGAAACCGACGCGGACTGCTCACAGATTTGCGCCTGGCTACTTTTTGTGCTTCGCACCGAAAGACCCCCAAGGTGTCACGGACTTGCTTTTCATCTCTGCACCGGATTCCGGTCGCATTGCACGACCACAGGATTCCTCCCAATCCACACGGTACGCTGAATATGGTATGTGGCTCGGCTTAGGGAGTCGCGCAGAAGATGTCGGTTTAGTCTCGCCTCCCTTCTCGGCAGCTTCATCTCCGCTGGGGTTTGGGAACGAATTGGCGGTCCAGTACGATAGGCCAGTGACAGAGCTTGCCATTCTCACAAACACTGGAGTTCATACTATCAGGCGTCGACGACTGGTGGATGTTTTCGCGGCCGCAATACGATACGGTGGAGGGGACGAGGGTTTGGAAGGAGAGGTCAAGACATTTATTCGACTGTACGGTCGTGGCGAGACCACAGCCACAGCCCTAGCGGTCGCGTGCGGTCAAGGGCTTGATATCACATCAGATTCTCGAGTGGCGAAGGTTACTGACCCGGAAGTTCTGGAATACGCTCGAAAGTCATTTATTGAGTTTGGTGGAAAGCCACTGCTGAACGAGAATTCCGTAGTGGACCAGACGGTGCCAGCAATTGATATGGTTCGACCATCCCCTCGACATGAGGGGCTTGCTCTATATATCGCACGATTGGTGCGCTCCTTCTGGAAGGCACCTATCTTGCGAGAGAGCTTGTCACCGGTCGGCGGCCTCTCAGTATTACCCACCGTTAGCCTCTCGAAACTTCAAGGAACCCAACGTGATTTGTCAGTATTGCAGGAGTTCTTGAACACGAACAAGACCTTCATCGATGGACTTGCAGGCCCCGAAGCACTACGACGAGCATCAACCAAGCAGGAAGAAGTTGCTCTGCAAGCCGAGCATCGAGCGCTACATTCCCTTGTTCTCTTGATCGGGGATGTCATTGAGGGTATTTCATTCGTACTAGTTCTCTTTGAGGAACGGGTCCAGGAGATCATGCTTTCTCTATCAAACGAGATAAGACAGCAAGTGCGAAATCTAACGTACGAAGGTCTCTTCTGCACGGGGATCGGAAAAGATCTTGCCAAGGAACTAGTCAAGGCCATTGTCAACAGAAACATCGCCAACGGTTCCAACGTCGATACCGTTGCAGATGCGCTGCGACGACGATGCGGTAGTTTCTGCAGTGCAGATGATGTTTTGATCTTCAAAGCACAAGAGCAATTGAAAAAGGCTTCTGAAGCTGGAAGTAACTCGGAGTTCGGACGCAATCTGCTGAACGAGAGCTTGCGGCTTTTCCTTCAGGTTGCAGGGAGTCTATCCATGGAGCATTTGACATGGGCTGTTGAACACTATATTTCGATGCAATTTTACGCTGGTGCTATACAAATAACTTTGAGCGTGGCGAAGGAACTTGATAAGGGCAATCGGGCGTTGGCGTGGATTCAAGATGGACGGCCGGAACAGGTACGCATTTGAATGCTTACGATGGTGCTCAGCTGACTCGTACAGGATCCTCGTCAAGCCGTCTTTCAGACATGCAAGAGGTGTTACGACCTGGTGCACCTGGTCATACTGTCAGTTGATCAAGCTTCAAGTCAGGCTCCTGAGATGGTTGATGGACAGTATACTGTTTCGGCGAAGCGGAAGTCGGAAGCCTACAATGTGATACATGATTCGAACGATGAAGTCTTTCAGACGGATCTCTACGACTGGTATCTTGCCAAGGGCTGGACGGAGCGCTTACTGGAGGTTGTGTCCCCATATATCGTCATCTATCTGCAGCGCAAGTCATCGGAAGATATTGCACACGCCGATTTGCTTTGGAATTATTACGCTAGAAGCAACCGCTTCTACGATGCTGCAGCGGTCCAGTTGGCACTTGCGAAAAGTGAATTTCCGTTAGGCTTGGACAAGCGGATAGAATATCTGAGCAGGGCCAAGGCGAACGCATCAACTTCTACGCCCGGCATTGCGAGGCAGCCTCGACAATTGCTGTTACATGAGATCTCAGATCTCTTAGATGTAGGTAACATACAAGATGACCTCCTGCAACGACTCAAGGAGGATGCCCGGATCACGCCTGAACGGAGGCCGGCGGTTTTGAAGGAGCTGAATGGTCAATTATTGGGTCTCACAGAGGTACCAATGAAAACCCAGTTTCTTGTCGCACCCGCTGATCATTCCGCACTTTAGCTATACAACAACTATGCAGATCAAGCCAGCTACTTTGATCTGTGCATTCTTATCTACCAAGCGGCGGACCACCGGAATCCAGCAGACATCAAAACTACCTGGCAGAATCTCCTGGAGCACACGCACAAGGAAACCACAGAACGGGGCGAGCCACAACCATACGAGGCTGTTACAGAGAAAGTGCGGAGCTTAGGGACCCGATTGCACCTCTCCGAAAGCACCTTCCCAATCTCCGATCTTGTTCCCATGCTCGAAAAGTACGCCTTCGAATACCAACGAGGCGTCGGCCCCGCGACCTGGGTGGTTGACATCTTCCTCGACCTGCAGGTCCCGCATGAAACCATTTTGCCCGTCCTCGAAGCCATGTTCTACAACGACGAGGCCCCTTTCCAAGGCCGCAACCGTCGCTACATCGGCAACGACATGCTCTATCTTGTTCAGCGATGGTTCCACGACAGCGGCCGAGGAGGCGGTAGGGTGTTTGGCGGCGATAGCAATGCGTTAGCGATTTCTCAGACTTTGTTGATGCTGCAGCAGAACGGCATGGACGAGGACAAGGCGGAGGAGTGCCAGTCCTTGCGGATACGAATCGAGCAGATGCTTCGATGACATGTTATTCTTTTCTGGGTGTTGATTCCTTTACATAGCGAAAAGCAGGGAAGGGGATAGTATTTCGGTGCGTCTGCGGCATTGCGTTGTGCCTGTTTTGGTAGAGTATGCATACGGGCTTGGCAGGCATGTAGATTAGACGAACCACCATCACCTCGTAGAGCGACGTTGATGGCTCGGTATAACAAATCCTCCAAAATCTTCGCTTCCAAAGTAAAGTCACTCCATCCTCCGCCGGCACCAACCCTCCTGCAAATGCCAGACCCCTCCACCCCAAAGCACGCCTCCAAACTCATTCCTCCCGTCACCACACCCACCCCAATATGGACCCGCAAACATGACCTCCTCTACCTGATTTACTTCCTCGTCCAAATCCCCGTCATGTTCCGTAAGCCTCTCCTTCCTCCCCCCCTCGTCCCTCTCATCCTCTCCCTTCGCCCACCAGCTTCCCTTCCCCATCTACTAACCGTACTTCCGCTACAGTAATCGACCTCACGCCCCTCTACCCCACCCCCCTCAAACCCACCTTCCTAACCACGATCCGCTCCTGGTACATCACCACCTACGCCGACAGGTTCTTCACCCACACGCCGGCGTGGTTCGAGCTGTACATGTACATGGAAGCGCTCTATCACGTCCCGCTAAGCTTCTGGGCCGTGCGCGCGTTGCTGAGGGGTGCGTTTGCCGTGTTTCCTACCTTTTCGTTTCCGTTCGACTGGCTCAGGTCTTACGTTCTGAGACGTCCAGTCCCTGTGCTATTCATCGCTCATTGTGCTATACGAGTTAAGCCCCTAGCTTGTCCTCCATCTTTCTGACTGGACATTCCGGGTTTTCTTTCCCCCTTCTTTCGAAGAAGACGCACGCGTGACGCGCCAAAGGAAAGACAAAGTGAAAGGAAAGCCCTATCACCAGTCCTCGCTTCACCCGCTGACCTATCCCCCGGGAATATCCAGATTCCCCCCTCATACCCCTCCACCTCCTCATCTACGCCGTCCAAACCGCCGTCACGACCGCAACCTGCATCGCCGACTTCCTGTCGTGGCCGCAGACCGCGACGGACGAGAAGCTTGCGCTCGCGTGGTTGTATGTGCCTTATTTGGCGGTCTGTAAGTTCGCCCTCCGTCCTTTTTCTTTTGCTTTTGCGTTCTTTACGGTGGGCGGGAGATGAGGGTGGGGAGTGCGCGGTGCGGAGGGTGGTGATAATGGGGACTGTGAGCTGATGGGGAGTGCGGGTAGCGGTTGGGATGGGGTGGGAGATGTTTGGAAGACTTAGGGGGAGGTTGGTGGGTGGTGGGCGGGAGGGGGAGGGAGGCGCGGGACGGGGTTGAGGGAGGGAGGGGCGGACCGGTTCGGGTGTGGATGAGATGGGGTCTGGGGGGGTTATGACGTCCGGCACTTGTGGTATGGCGGGATTCCTATGTCTGGTGGGCTTGGAGTGGTCTCTCGGTTGGGGATGAAAGAAGTTGCTCTTAGATTTCTCTTGGCATTTAGATCTTGGTATGGCCTTGCATGGGTCTATGAGTTGCCCTTGATTGATCTGGACAAAACTCAATGACCAATACACACGCAGAGCTAGGGGCGAAGTTACTACCTAGTGGTGAGGATGGTGGTATCCAATGCGAGGGCAAGGCAAGCTCAGGACAACGTCACACTTCGGGCGATTCAGACGTCGAGACCTAAGCCTACAAGTCCTCTGGAATGACCTCAACCGATTGCATATGGCACACAAAGTCAGTTTCCAAAGGCCCAAAGGTGGAGTGTTGAAGATGTATGTCTCGACAATTCATGAAATTGTTACTTGCTGTCATATTTGATCGTGAGATTAGGCCTGACTGATATGAAACTGAGTGAAAACAGCAAAATCAAGGAACCTCCTGTCGCTGAGCCGCCTGGTGGAAAAAGAAAATATCGAACTTGTGTGAAGATATGTAGGAAGTCAAAGGAAGTGTCCCTTCGCCGAGTTCGGAGGCCCCCATCTTGGTATGATCCTCAAAGGAATTGAAGGACAGCATCCCCAACAAGACAACCCAAGCCATAGATAGGATCAACATGCAAGGACCCAAAAATCTAGCGACCAATTTCGCACAGCAGATTTTTTTCCAGTCTTGAAGTCGCATTGCAGCTGTAGGCCGTGGCGCGCACTCTCACGTCAGAGTGGCCAGCATAGCTTTGATGAGTGCCGGAGGCGGTGCTGTTTGCCCAAAACATATCAGGGCCGAATCCTCTCTCTCGTGCCTCAACGAACCAGGCTCATCCTACCTTTACGGTCCTTCTCCACTTTGATCACATCTTTTCCCTTCTCGATGATCATGTCACCTTCCCGGTACTGATCCGCCTTCTTGTGCTCCTTGTCCATCTCGCGCTCGTACTTGAGTGCCTTCTTCTCGGCCTCGAGGGCCTTGATCTCCGCTTTGATGCGCTCCGGGTTGCGGCGCTCGGGAAGGAAGAGTGCGAGCGGTCTAGCGTCGATGTCATTTGATTCGCCTTGTTCTTCTTCTTTATATTCGCTGCGGGGCGGTGGGGAGGAGGTGCGTCGTGATTTGCGCGACTTCACGGACGGAGAACGGCGGTGGCTTCCGTGATGGCTCTCGTGACGACTCTCGTGCCGGCTTTCGTGTTTACTGCTCATGACATCCCAGTCGCGCACTGACTGTGGGATCTCCATCGGCATGATGAAGGGTGGGGGCGGTGGGGGGCCCGTGATGATCTCAGTACGGCGTTCTATCACCTGAGGTTCTGGCGGTGCAATGAAGATGGGAGCTGGCGGTGGTGTGGGCGCGGGTGCTTCAATCAGATATGTTGTGCGGTCTGTAATGAAGGCATCAATAACGACCAACGAAGTTCCCGGATGAAGACCGACTTTCGCCCATTGTATTCATCTCCCTACTGATTTTGACAACCTCGTCAATATGCTCTTTGCCAAGCGCCTTGAGAATGATAATCGTCTCGGCCTGAGAATTGTCAGCAACAGCAATAAAGTGCAGAATGGTGTCTATGCACACCTCTTCCTCGAACGGATAGCCAAGCTCAATGACTGCCCTCTTGTTAACCAACCGTTTCGGCATTCTAGTCTTTCCACGACGTGGGAATGCATGATCAGAAATCTCCTCTTCTTCGTATATATCCTTTTCTTTGAACTCGTATTCACTGCCGGCTGGACCCCGACGGCGTGTTGTGGTCCTTTCGTGGATCTCTCTAAAATCCTCCTCTGGGTACGGTTCGGGCTCCACTACTCTGACCTCTTCAAAGTCTCTCTCCACATACCGGGGTGCTGGAGGCGAGCGTCGCCGTCTAGGAGGGAGAGGAATCGGGATAATCTCTTCCCTTTCGCGATCCCCATACCGAGGCATTGGCTTACGGTCAAACGTATCCAGGGAGGATTGGCGACGAATGAAGGATGGTCGAGCAGGCCCGCGCCTGGCCGGTGGACCATAGCCCTTCTCCGTAGTGATGGATTGTCGACGACTTCGATCGAATGGGACCATAGCTCCACGCTGAGGTGCAGCTTCAAGGCTGATTTCTTCCTCCTCATAATATCGAGCTGGTGCACGTCTGGCCGGGGGACCATATTTTTCTTCAACGATGAAGCGGTCCCTTTCCTCAAATCGAGCACCTCTACCGCCGCCGCCGCCTCCTCCGCCGCCATAAAATTCATCAGCAGAGCGCTCTCGGGCCCGACCGCCAAAGCCACCACGAGGTCGTTCGAAGCGATCGCGCTCCTCAAAGCGGTCTCGCTCAGCAACTACTGTGCGTCCCGATCGTGCAAATTGCTCTCGTTCACGCGAGAAGCGCTCAGTATCCCATCGTTCTCCGCCGCCACGACCACCACCGCCACCACCATAACCTAAGTCTCCAGCAGAGGAGCGAACATCACCGTACCGTGACATGTCTTGTAGACTATGCAGTCACTATAGTTAGTCTTTGACTTTGACAGAGTTGGGTACTGTTGATGTTAGAGCTCACAGTTCTGTGTCAAGTCAAGCGTGATGTGGCACGCCAAGCACGGACCTCTTCCTCTGCCGTTTCGCCTCCTAGAGATTCAGATTGACAGATGTATGGGGATCGAGGTAAGAAAAGAGATTCTCAAAACATTGGTGAAGGGAGAAAAGTTTATGAGGTGGTGAATTTGAAGAGAGGGTCGTTACTTCATAGATAGCTTACGTTACATACATGTGTGAGACTAAGATGTAATCAAGTTCGCCGTCGAGCCGGCCATCTGCATCACAGGCGAGTAAACGAGGAAAAGCGGGCCATATTCTGACAGGGGGATACCGGTCATTCACTGGCTGTGGAAGTCTCCAATGCTTACTTCGATGCCCAATCCATTCGCCTCTCACTGCCTCACTGCCTGAGAATGGAATAAAAGGGAACGAGTTGTCGGTCCATGCTTCATACGTCCAGTGATTAAGACGACTACCGCAGAATCGGGACAGTGCCATCTTCCGAAGAGGGCGACGATCTGTACTCTGGCCCTGCGGTGTTAGGCTTAAGCGCACGCTTCAGGCTCTGGTGATCGACAACCTGCTGCGAGCATCGCCTAGTGTCGGTGTCGAATGTTGCAGTGAAGCTGCTGAGGCTCTCAATTACTATAGGATAATTGATCGACTGCTGGTCGGAGGATGATCTGCAAAGCTTTGATCTTATTTCCATTTCCCACTTCATTCTTTGATGCAACACCCTAAGTCTGATTTGCCGTTATTCAAAGCCTGATCATTTTCTTCTATTCACTGCTGCCTAATGAAGACAGACCCGCCTGCGTTTTAGACAGGCTACTCTCTCGAGTTGAGGTAGTACTCTACAGCCTTTCTCATATGTTTGTTGAGTAGCGTAAGCTATTCCAAGATTGCAATATTCGCCACGGCCGTGCTAGTCGAATCAGCAAGGGCGTCAGGTTGCACAAGAAGAGCTTCATCAGCAACCCCTTCTGGTGATCTCCAGCCTCATCGCGGCCACTGCAGACACAGTCATCGAGGACCATGCGCTTACGGCTGCATGGCAAACAGATCAGCCTCAGGCTTTCCAGCCAACTGGAAGATATTCATCCATGCCTAGTTCATAAGATTTCCGACAGCTTCGAGTGTGGTAGTCTGAGGGAGGTTTCTCAGTATTCGAGAGAAGGCATATATTGGACGGCTTGTGTGAGGAGTTTAGTCACTGACTCACGCAGTCGATCGAGGGCTGATCAAGGCAGTCTCGGCCTCTCGGAGCTCTCGAGTGTTTTCTACCTTTGACACCACTTACCTCCAAGCCTGAATCCGGTCCTCGCAGAGCATGCCAGTGGCAAATTATACCCTCTTACATTCGCAGGGTTTCTGATGGAACTCGTAATGTTCGATATCAAAGATTAGCGGGACCTATTTACGTTCAAATCTATTAGCTATTCCTGGCTTCGACCAATTTTCCTAATCCGAAGATCCAGTTCCTCGAATCCCGAACTCCGTCTCCAATGCATTTCCGTACCCCGTAACCGCACTATCACATCACCAAGCGTATCCAATCTCTTACAAAGCCAACAAAACCGCCGCCCCTGCTGTTCCCATCGCAAACCACCATCCCGCCCTACCGCTCGTCGCTGCCGCACCCTGAAACACCGCCGCGGTCGGAGTCGGGATTGGATTCGCTAGCGTCCCATTGCCTTCCGCAGCAGCGCCTCCCGTCCCCGACGACACACCAGCCGTCGGATATGCCGTTGGATAAGCGGTCGATGCCGCCGTCCCAGTACCGAAGGCCGTAACGAGAGTGGCAGAGGACGAGGGAACGACAGGCATAGTCACGGAGACTGTTGTGTTGGGCTGCTTGTAGGCCGTGCAGTATGAATAGAAATAGGCTTGGACGTCTTTGCCGTTGAAAACTAATCAGCAATGACACAATAAAATTCTAGCAAGGAAGTTGCATCTAGGATGGCGAAAGAGAGGGAACTGGAAAGGAGTGAAGTGAACAAAAAAGAGCAACATACAAGTCTGGTCCTTGGGCGCGCACGTCGTCGGTATACAAGCATTGACGTCCGCGACAAACTCGGTCGTGCAGGAGTTGGAGACAGAGCCGGGGGCTTGGTTGCGGAGACAGGTTGTCTGTTGGCATGTGGTCAGCCCGCACTCAGAAGTTCGTGAACGGAGATGTAGGGAATGGAGAAGACTTACGAGACATGCTGGCATGGGAACCATATCCGATTGCGCAAAGACAGAAGCGGTCGAGCAGAGGAGGGAGAGGGCAAGGGAGAAGGTGAGGGACTTCATTGTCGTCGTCGTCGTCGTCGTCGTCGTTGTGGATGAGCGAGCGAGTAGAAAAAGAAGGTGAGGATGCGTGGGTGCGCGGGTCCGAGAGAGAGGATGAAAAACGAGTGAGTGTAGGGACGAGTAAGTGAATAACACTATATACAGGTCTTCTCAAGTATGAACATGCAGTGAAGTACGATTAAAGATATCAGCCTGAACACCTTGCCCAGAGACGATAAAACCACAACCCTACCTCGATTGAGTACCTACTTATATCAAAACTCCCAACGTTATTGCCATCACCGCTGCATCCCCAGCCAGCCGTATCGGAACCCAGCCTCATCCCAGCTACCTACATGTGTTTGTGCCTAGCAACACTCGTAAACAAACCATCGCCTTAAACGAGCTGACAGCCCTCTTATTATCGTTAGTCAAAAAAGTTTAACAAACCTCATTGGGCCAAACAGGGCGCCACATCGTGATAGGCTCACCTTACCGTATGTGGCTTACCTGTCAGCACAAAAATAAGTTAGCGGACCGAGGAGGCTGGGTCTTTCAGCCGCACGAGCGACCTATTTCTGACCTACAGGTACTCGTACTCGTACTAAAGAGGAACGGTACGGTATGAAGGGGCTGGGTAACTTAGGTGAGCTTTCTTTAGTGAGACCGGGGAGGCCGTAAGGTAGGTAAGCTACCTTACCATACTCAAACGGCGCAGGATAGGTTCCATTCGACTTACTGTACTTTGTCAAATCACCAAGGCAATGCACTGATAGCTACAGTGGAGGGACCTGCTGGACGGTCCTATGATGCGCCATCCTCGACCATGAGAAGTTCGGGTTGTGTCGTCTTACCCAGAATCTCGTACACAAATGGCCCAGGGATACGGTGCCCGTCGCATTGAGGTTGGTAGTTGATCGAAGCTCGGGCGGAATATGCTGGAGGAGTATACGCTCCAAACAGCTCATCCTCAACTGTACAAGAACCATTCGTGCCTTGCCTCCGTCGCTGGACGCATCACCGTTGACACGCGCAACCCCATCCGCCTTCCCGGCTGAGAAAGACGGAGAGACCGGAGCTTACAGCGTACTCAGCACCACCGCAAGCATCGATCAAGTGTGACGTGGCAGGGTCCAGGTTGAAACGAATGGCGAGAGCCTGTCGACGTAAGTTGCAACAAAGTGGGTCCCAAACGGCTGCTGAGCAGCCTGGATAAAGAAAGAGGCAAAATTTGCGGAAATATGAGTCTTGCCTTGTTGGGGAAGCTCTGTGTACGCGAACAGTGCCTTTCGTTTGTATGCTTCAAGTGTGGCCATGAGAGACTCGCGCTCTCCTGGAAGACGGGGTCATCTTCAGGCAGACTGAGGCTTGCAAAGGTTGTGTGTGCCCTTCTTGAATATGCCGTGCTTGATCAGCCAGCAGGGAGATTCCAGGAGGAAGAGGATGAAATAGAAGTCTGGCTTGGTTCCTTCGATCATGTATAATAACTCTAACAAAACACTGCAGCGTTGCACGCGGCGCTTTTGCGGGCGCCGATTGACTCATCTCGAAATCCAACGCCATCCGCTGATACAAACCCAAGGTATCAAGAGCCCCGCCCCACTGACTCCAACCCCGGCACCAGAAACCGGAATCAATTCGGAACTCATAACCCCGCATTACCGACCAGATCCCCAACCTCCCCCGTCGCCATGCCATCCGTCGCCATGCTCAGCCTGGCACACAGACCCAACAACGCGACCGTCTCGGTGGCGGCGAAATAGTTCAAGGCGTCGACCAAGATGCGCAAATGCCGAGTGAAGTTCTCCTCATACTTTTGTAGAATGTCGTCCATTTTCTCGAGGCGCGTGGGGTCGAAAGCTGCGGCCGAGGGTGAGATGGGGTGCTTGGGGGTGGATTGGGCGAGCAGGTAGGCTTCGGCGACGGCGGTGCCGGCGAGATCGGGGTCGGCGGTGAAGAGCATGCGCGACAGATAGCTGGTGTAGGTGGCGAAGAGGGTGCAGGCTGTCATTGACTTGGAGAGGATCTGTGAGGGTGGGTCGTCATGAGTAAGTAAACGTGACAGGGGCATGGATTGGGGTTTTCGATCGGACATACTTTGAGCAGCTTCGAGTTGGTGAGCATGCACTCCCTCAGACAAGTGTCCAGAAAATCGACGTGGTCTTGCATCAGCTCGTCGACGGTCCGGTTGACCTGCTTCGGTCCTCCGTGGTTTCCCTCGTCGGTGCCGTGGACTCGGTCCATGAGAGTCCGCCAGTTCGGTTCGATGACCTCCGCGGTGCAGAAGTATAGTAGCTGCTGGATGAAGACCAGCATCCGCGATCGGAGTGTCCACGTCCTCCTTTTCCACCTCTCCACTTTGGGATTGGTGCTAATATTGGTCCAACTCTTGACTTTCGTGTGCTCTTCCCAGCTATTCGTGAGCAAGCTCTCTAGATGGCGTAGCGATAATAGATAACGAAATAGTAGCTGATATCGAAGTACTGTCTTACGACTGATCACAAGCGATAACGGAAAAGGAACTGCATAGTCCAACTCGAGAGCGTTGAAGCCGGTGATGTTCTTGTCATCTTCCGAGGTTGGGACTTGCGCTGCAGGCGTGTACTTCTCGATGCCTTGGGGATCATCTTGATCTATACCAGAGGTGCTGACCACTTTTATCAACCATTTGGTGAGACTGACCTCATTCATTTGAACCTTGACGTCTTCCTTAAAAGGGTCCAGAGCAGCGATACTGCCGGGTTGTCGGAGCACGAGATCTAAAAGTGACTGAAGTTTCCCAACGTTGACGCTCTTTGCCGGTTTCCTGAGCTCCGGAGCGCTGAGGTCGAGGAAATAGGAGAAGAAGTCGGATCGATCCAGGAAGAAGTAGTGTTTCAACGAGCGTAGACGGGCAGGGAGTGCGTGGGTAGTGAGGAGCAGCTCTAAGAGAGAGGAGTTTGCGTGGGCGTAGGCACCATTGACATTGTCTAGGAATCGCACATCGTCAAATGTTGTCGGTACATCTTTGACTTCTTTGCTGACATCGACTCCTCCACACTCCCTCACCACGTTCAAGTATTTACCCGCCAGCAGCACCTTGTCCTTCACACCTTCAAGCTGAGGCGGAACGTCGTGGTCTCGGAAAGTATATCTCTTTTCCCAGTATTGGTCCGTGTAATCCTCATCAAGCCGTTCTTTCATGATGCTTTTCTGTTCTCTCACCAGGAACTCGCCATGTGGATCCTTGATCCCACCACGATGCAGCCATTCATTCAGCATTGTCATGTATGGCCGGCTGGCGTCCCTCAAGAGCGTCGTCAGTAAGGTTCTTGCAGCCGGGTCACCGGCCATTGATGCGAGCCGCTCAGTCAGTACTCTAAGAACACTTCCACCCTTGCATATCCTCTTCACGGACATGCTTCCGGGGTCGAGATTACCGCCCTCCCGTAGTGTCTCAAGGATATCGTCATCGTTTTCGAACTGATCAACAACATCTTCCAAGTCCTCTCCCAGCAACGAATTCCTCTTCAGCAATTCCTGTGCCAGCAAGTACAACTGCAGGAGCATGTGCGCGGTCGGCATGGTACGCAGGTGGAGCACGTGAAGGGTGAAGGATGGGTTAGTGTGCATTTGGTGCTCGAGCTGCGCTATCAGAATGAGATAGTCTTTCAGAATCTTCCGCACCGCCGCACAAAGAGCGTGGTTGACGGCGCCAAACTCTTCCCGGCTTTGCACCTCTATGAAAGCCTCTAACGCGCTGTAATGCGTTGCCATCCGCAACATCGTATGGGTGAGATCTCGCAAGCTTGGATCCAAGCCCGGGAGTATGCGAAAGCCTGGGCCCACAAGGCGCTCCTTCTCTACGGAGGGGTTGTAGGTTTTGACGAATCGAATGTACTGCCCTTCGTAGCCCATGAAGACGAACAGGAGGTCTTCAATGATGGACGCCTCCTGCACCTCTAGTGAGATTTGGGCCAGGGGTTCGGGTTGAATTGACTCTGGAGCGTTCGAGGCCAAAGGGGGGATGGAGATTCGCGAGGCCAATGGGGCGGTGGTATGTTGTATCAAAGAGACTTGCGGATTCCACGGGACTGCGACATCACCTTCAGCACAGCTCTCGCACGGATATGAGTATCGATTTGCAAAATACCTTTGACAGGCGACCGAGCCCGTGAAACCTCACGATCTTTTCTCGAAACAGGCAAGTTTTCATGGCCGGCGCCAGCTCGACTGAGCGGTCGGATGCCCTCCCCATCCGAGCCTCGCGCCCTCTCATCTCTATGACTTGAAGTCTGCTTTCGCGGGCTCCTCATCCGAACATGGATCTTTTCTTTGGTCGTAATCTGGGTATGCTCCGTCTTGCGCTCGGTCGGAAACGTAACGGATTCCTTGGTGCGGCCAGACCAAGAGGTGCCTCCGCTCGGCGGCAAGGGCACGCCCGCCGCGCCCACCGGTGTTTTAGGTAGAGGTTCATCCTGCGAATTGGGTCTCTGCTTCGCATCGTCGCGGAGGGAGGGGACGCGGGGTCGTGAAGTCCTGGTTCGTCGATCATTGTACGCCGTGCTGCGGGCGGTGGAGGTTGTGGACATGATGTGTATCCATGTGCTCTGATTGAGTCTGGGCGATTTGGCGAACGGCGGTTCGAATCGTCACCATGCTATGTACTGTAGACTCGGCGCCTTATGAGTTGGCGGACGCGTTCTGGTGTGTCGGGTGCTTTGCGCTTCAGACACACTGGGACTACAGCTATTCTTAGAATGTTGACTTCAAGAGGCACATAGCAAGAATTTGTAGAAAATAAACAGTAAAATCTGTCTAAATTTTCTTCTTCTTAATCATCATTTACAAAATTGACCTCACTGCCTTTCTCAATGTCACTGTCATCACTGTCACTATGAGACATCCTTATAGTCTTAATCACAACATCAGAAGCAATATATAAATGAATCTAAAGTGTGAAATGTCACTTAAGATCATAGTGAAGATCACAGAATATAATTAAAAGTATATTAAGAGAATATAGAGAAATCTATAAAATTGAGAATTAATTATTGTATTTAAATTGTTTAAATTAAGAACATCAAGACTACTCATAGTTACTATGATAGAGATAGATCTCAATCTAAAGAGAGAGATTTAATTTATTAATAATTAATATAGAAAGTATTTAATTTTTTTAAGAATTGATTTACAGCATATTTGAATGAGATGTAGAGATATATTTAATATGAATATGAGATTTAAATCAGCATTAATACTGTCAGTTTCATCATTAAATGAATTAATTAATTAAGAAAGCAGATAAACATTCTTTTATCACTGTTACTGTTATTAAGAAAATGATTTTTAATGTTAAAAATAAATTATTAAACACTCTTAAAAGATCTATAACAACTAAATGATGCAGCTAAATAATTAACATACTAATTAATTAATCTTTATCAACAAAAGCACTGTCAATCTCTGTACTATAGATAGAAAGTTTGACTGAGCTGTTATAAAGAAATAAGCAGTTATAAAGAAGTTCTTTTAAAAAGAAAAGCATTACAGCATTCTTTTAACATATATAATTGACAGCTATATTGCTTAAGAGATTTATAAGAAGAAAATGAACAAGAAAATGTTTAATACTTTCATTTAGAAGAAGATCTTATCTTTATATAAGTAATTTTTAGAGTTACACAGTGTTCTATGTATAAATAATTGTAAAATACATCATTTAAAGATAAGTCTTTATATTAATATAAATATTCTTGCTATTGCTATTGCTAATCTCAGTGACAGAAACTTACAGTTATGTATTATAAGATCAGCATCATTCTTATATTTCTTTCTTTTTATTTATCAGATTACAATTCTATTAAGAAGTCATTTAGTGAGCTAAAAATATAAATATAGAGACATAAGATATTGATGAAGAAGTTTAAGAATGAGTTTTCAGCATTTATTTATATGACTATACAGAAGTATAAGATGAAAGACAATTCAGAGAGATATTTTTGAAACAGCTTTATTAATTGTATATAAATATATTATTATAATAAATTAATTATCATTTCTCATTGTCTTTAACACTTACAATGCTTTCTGCTTCTTCTTAAAATTATAAATTTTTATAAAATAAATTTTTATAATTATTACATATCTTCTTTTCTTTTAATATGAATGTAAAACTTTCTTTAATCATCATTTAAGATTAACTGAAATGCTCAGCTTTCTTTATATTTACTTAATGATTAATTGTATATTTTATAAATTGTATATCTCTTTTAAAAGAATATCACAATAATTCATCAACTATGTCTTTAAAATAAAGTGTTTTCACTTAAATTAAGTAAAGAAGTTCTGCAGTCATGTTTCAGAATCAGTATTTAAGTTAAGTAAATTGTTAATAAATGATATTGCAGACAGTGCTGATAAAGATGTGATGAGATGTGTCTTTTATGAAGATTGTAAAATCTGCAGTGAAGATAATGAAGATGATGAAGATAATAAAGATAATAAAGATAATGAAAAAGACAGTGAAGATATAAACTGCAGAGAAAGCAGTTAAGAAGAAAATGAAGAAGAAAAGTATTGAATTAAGATATATAAAATATAATGTGAAGACTGTGAAGATTGTAAAGACTGTAAAAAAGAAGAAAAATGCTGTAGTACTGTAATTAATGAAGTTAATAGTTTTAGTATAATCTTAACATCACTGAAAGAAACTGTAAAAATAAAGATTTCTGATGTTGATGTTAATGCTGATAAGAAAGTGTAAATTTGAATGAGATGAGACAGTGAAGATGTTGTGAATATTAATGATATAAGAAAGAAAAAAAATAATATAATTAATAATAAGATTCTCTTTTTTAACTGATTAGCTGACATGATCTTTATATTAATGAATAATGTATAAATTGTTACTTCACTCTTATTAACAGTCTTTGCTCACATTTAAATAGCTGTAGAGTCAAGAATCTCATGAATGCTGTTGTGAAAAAGATAGTAATGATTATAATTGAGATATATCTTATTATTACATTAATAATGAATAACAATAACATTTAATGTGTAATTAATGTTCTTCAAAATCTTTATATATTGATCTGCATTCTTCTTATATATCACAGTAACTGTTTTCTGATATTTATTAGCAAAGACATTAAAAATCAATGAAGAAAGAAGATAAATTTATATTTAATGCTTAAATTTGTTTTTCTTCTTTATAACTTCTTTCTTCACTAACTTTTTACTTACTGTAATGATATTCTTTACTGTCTTTCTATTTTAATTAACTCTTATAATGACTGTTATTTCTTTTTTTTTATTACTATTTTACAATTTAATAAGATTCTTTACTTTCTGTTAATTATTTATGTCTTTAAGAATTACAGTAATCACAATATTCTTCTTTATAGCTAAATAATTAATTTTGATTTTTATTCAATGTCTATAATAAAAATATTTTCTCTCATTACAGTATTTCTTAATTGCTGCTGACTGCTTAAGATCTTAAATTCTTTACATAAAGCTTTTTTCTTTCTTATTTAATTTAAAAATATTTAAGTTTTCATTCATCAATTTTCTGTTCAAATATACTGTGTAAGACACAGTATATTGTATGAATAACATTGAATCTTTATTGACAGCAACATTAAGATTGAGAATCTTAATGAGATTATTGTCAAGATTCAGTAAACAGACTGATGTAAGTATTAATATAAACATTGATTTTTATGTTACAGAAGACTTCTTCTTTACAGAAGAAGTCTTTGCAAGAATTTTTCATTTTGTCATAGTGATGATGATGACAGCAATGTTAAGAAAGACAGTGAGGTTGATTTTGTGAATAATGATTAGAAAGAAGAGAATTTAAATAGATTTTACTGTTTATTTTCTACAAATTCTTGCTATGTGCCTCTTGGAGCCAACATTCTAAGAATAGCTGTAGTGCGATTTTGCGGACCTGGACCTGGGACTTTCCATTGCGTAGACCTAAGCTTCATCAAAAGCTCCTGTACCAGCAAATACAAGCCCATGAATTCAAGCATCACCAGACGCTCGAGAACTTGAGCTCCCCAGCTACAGCATACACATTCGAGCTTCATAACCGTGCCCCTCCCTCCAGACCTGTGGGTCTAACTCCTACGACTACATCCCGCAATGTTTATTGCACGGTCAGAATACGGTGAGCTCAAACCACCCTCCTCTCCAAGCCTCAGCTAGCACTAACCACATCCCCCAGATCGCGGAATCAAGTAAGAGACCACCCACCCACCCACCCACCCAACCATCCCCCCCCCTCCACTAACGCCCCCCACCCAACCCCAGCACCTTCTCCCCCGAAGGCCGCCTCTTCCAAGTCGAATACTCCCTCGAAGCCATCAAACTCGGCTCCACCGCCATCGGCGTAAGCCCCTCCTTCCCCCCCATCCCCAATCTCCCTGTCCTCCCCCCCTCCCTTTTCCCCCAACTAACACCCCAACAGATCGCCACAAACGACGGCGTCGTCCTGGGCGTCGAAAAGCGCGTAACCTCGACCCTCCTCGAAACCTCGTCCGTCGAAAAAATCGTCGAGATCGACCGACACATCGGATGCGCCATGTCGGGCCTGCAGGCGGACGCGCGGAGCATGGTGGAGCACGCGCGCGTCGAGAGCCAGAACCACGCGTTCCACTACAACGAGCCGCTGCGGGTCGAGAGCTGCACGCAGGCCATCTGTGACCTGGCGCTGCGGTTTGGCGAGGGCGCTGATGGCGAGGAGAGTATTATGAGTCGGCCGTTTGGCGTCGCGTTGTTGATTGCGGGGTTCGATGAGGGGGGGCCGCAGTTGTGGGTTGCCCTTTTTCCTTGCCTTCCTTTCCTTCGTTACCTTCCCGCGCCCCCAAGTCGTCAACACGGGGCATGGAAGGGGAGCGGGAGCGGGGGTGTTGCCAAGCGACTCGCTCACCCCACTCTCAACCCCAACCGATCAATCCATCAAACTGACAGTCCCGTCCACGGGGGTTTACAGATTCCACGCCGAGCCGTCCGGGACCTTCTACCGCTACGACGCCAAGGCGATCGGGTCCGGCAGCGAGGGGGCGCAGGCGGAGCTGCAGAACGGGTTCCACAAGTCGCTGACGCTGGCGGAGGCGGAGACGCTGGTGCTGAAGACGCTGAAGCAGGTCATGGAGGAGAAGCTCGACGCCAAGAACGTGCAGCTGGCCAGCGTCACGCGGGACAAGGGCTTTCGCATCTACGGGGATAAGGAGATGGCGGACGTCGTGGCGAGGTTACCGACTAATTGATCGATTTCAGTTATGGGATGCGTTTTTTGTGCGTGTAATCTAAGGGATAGCGAGAATGTGAAAAGGGATTGGCGGTTTATAGAGATAGACTTGTGTTCCTTGAGCTTGACGTGACTCCCGCTGTCCTAGTTGTTTGTTTTGGATTCCTCCAGAAAGGAGAGGAGACAGGGATATAGAGAGGGGATATATAAGTATATTGACGCCAGACATATATTTGTATACGTTGCTTTGCACACCGCCAGCAGAAAGATATTCAAACACCCCCCGCCAGCTCCCTGCCGGCAAGAGTGCACAGCGAATCATACAATCCAATCAGGTATCCAACACCTGTCATCCACTCCACATCAGATCATTTCGTCGTTAAACCCTGCCGGGCCCTTTTGTACTCGCCGTATACCAACAACTAGCGCCTAATGACTTCTGTTTCGTCGTTTTACCTTTCAAGATTCAATCGTTGCATATCTTCTTCCACGGACAGCAGTCCCAGCGCCCAATGCACCCTCGCCCCGGCATTGATGGTGATGAACCTGCGATCATTGTTATCCCTCGGTGGGCCACCGCTCAAATCCGGTCGACGTCCCGCCACTCGGTCGTCTTTCGCCATGGGATCCATGGTGCGTTGGTACGGCGGGCCCTTACCCGCCTCGGCCGCTTTGGTCCACGCCGTCTCGCATCCGGAAGCGATAGCTGCCGAGGACTGCCAGCCGGTCAAGCGAGCGACGTCTCGGAGCTTGGTGATGGTCCAGCCTCGTTGGCCGGCATCTTGGTATTGGATGCCGGCGAAAAAGAGGCACAAGCTTGATTCGATGAGTGCGGCGCCGAGGGAGGGGTTGAGCTGGGTGGTGGTGCTGCTGTTGGTGGGTTGGAGGCCGGCGCACACACGGCCGATCAGTTTGGCCCAACCTTTGGTCTGGAAGGCTGCGATGCCGGCGGCGACCATGGCTGCAGGCGGCATGCTCGGATGGACTCGTGCGGTGATGATACGACCTGTATAGTACAGTGCCCAGATACATGACATCGAGTACGTGCGGTAGTACAGAGCGGGCCCGAACGGAGTCGACAGTGGCTGCATGTATTCCGGTGATAAGGGTTGGAAGTCTGGCCCAAGTCTTTGTTCAAAGACTTCGAACGCGTTCTTGATGTCTTCCCACTCTGCCTCGGCCGTGACGGTGGCTGCATCCAACTCGAAGCCTGCCCTTTGAGGGATGCCTGCATGAGACATGTCTGGGCTTTGTATGAATCCTTCCGGCATGCGCTGTGGCCCCAAAGACGGAGTCATGCCAGGCATTGGAGGAGGGTATTGCGAAGAGGTAGGCTGGGCATGACCGACAGGATCGCCAAGGCCCATGGTTGGCTGACCGGAACCTCTACCGGCTGAGGCTGATTGAGGTGCGGCAGGTGGAGGACCCGAGAACATGCCAGGCGGGAACATTCCTGGCCGTGGCATCCAAACACCACCATTGGCCTTGAGAGCTTCACGTTTTCGTACCTGGTCCCGCCCCGCAAAATCGGCGATGCGGCCCATGAGGAGGATAAGATGATCCATGGTTCCGTAGATCGCGTCCAGTCTTCCCATAGGCGCTCGAGGGGGACAATGGCCCCAACGATCGTAGGGCATCCTGTTTTCATTCAGTCCTCGTGAAGGAGGCGAACTTTTCAGGGGAGACAACTCACAAGAGACAATTTTGGCTGACAATGCTTTGATAAACGTCTTGCTTACAGTACCACCAGAAAAGGTCGCACTGTATTCGATACTTTTCAAGATCTTTGGCCGTCAGTGGTTCCCTCCCTGGCTCTGCCAGGCCGGAATCATCGATGACACGCGGAAGCTCGCCATAGCATATCTTCCAGCCCATAAACGTGCTGACTAAATCCTCATCAATGTCTTTACCGTGCCTTAAGAGCAAATCGTCAGAGTAGTTGAATTCAGAGTAGTTGAAATTGTTGCAGTGTTGGTGTTGTACGGAACCGTTGATGCCATCGTAATACTGAAATTTCGGGTCAAGTCCAGATTGTACTCTCATGGCCTTGATCCGCCTGGTCATATCCGCAAAATCAATCTCCATAGCAAGCTGCCTGGCCCCAGCAAGGTGACTGTTCCACTTGGAATGTTCTGCCGTCATGACTTCGTAGAAGCCTAAAAGAAGACTGGCCGCAAAAGTGGCAATCTCATGACGACGTGAAGGAAGACCGACAGCTTTAGCGACTCTCCGAAGTGCATAATGATAATGTTTGAGTGAAGGGGTTGGCGAGGTGTGCTGGAGTTTGGCGATATGTAAACTAGCAAGCGCCAGCATGGAATGAAGCAGACCTTGATGATTTAAGGCCAACGTTGGTAGGGTATATGTCCAGAGAGCTTGCTGTGAGGGAGGTACCGGGGATCCAGTGAACATTACCGATGGGTTGGTCGGGTGTCTTTCGAAAATTGACAGGCTCGGGCCTGTCGAGGTGACAAAGTGACAGAACACCCGCGCCGTCTGCGGATCCATAAGGGGAGAGGCTGTCGCCGTAGGTCGATATGTTGCAAGGACGTTGGGCTCGTTGAGGAATGCTGTAAACGACCGCAGGCGACCGTCTTCTTGACCGGCAGACAACGTCAACATGACGCCAAGGTCGCTTTGATGATTACTAGTCCCGTTGGCATTTTGGATACAGACTTCAGGGTCTCCATCGGAATCGACGTCGTAATAGTCATCATCTGGATCCTCTAGTAGCATGGTCTGTGTATATGGAATAGGCTGCGGTTCCAAATCTGCTTTCTGGTTCAGATAATATTGTTGTGGAACACCATTTCGATTATATCCATTGTCGAACCCACGAGCTACATGTTCAGAACAGATCAGCTTCAGGCTTCACCAACAGGCGCCGAAAAGATGAATTTCAAGGATAGCGTGTCAGGAACCAGTCATTGACAAATGCTGGTACTCACCGTCAATAGTAGACTTGCGATCATGGTTGACAAGCCAGCCATTCTCCATAGAGTGTTGAAGGACCCTCTGCGCCGAGAAGTCCTGAGTCTTACTCTCTGGGTCTACAAGGATCCACTCGTTGCCTTGGAGAGAACTCCGCTGCATTGCTGTCCGCCGAGGATCACAATTCTGTTGATAATAGTGAGCGCCGTCAGGTGAGTTGTTGGTCAGGTTCGAAGGTATCGTCCGATCTCCAGATTGCCTAACTTGATTGACATGGTTCTGCAAGGACGTGCCATATGGCATGTCCGTTCCACAATTCGGCCCTACAGGCTCCGACGAGACATCCGTCGGCTGTTGATTGTTGTAACGATGCAAGCCGTTAACGTCCTCCTGGCGGTTGACAGTGTGTTGGAAACGCGCCTTCAATCTGTGACCTGGAAGAGAGTGAGCAAGATTGTACTCGTCGGGCGTCAATCGAATCTTGTCGGTTAAACCATGTCGAACGTCGTAAGGCTGGCGCTGTCTCGGTGACTGATCATCCGATGAGTATGGTGGTATGAACAGCGTAGGATCGAAACCGTTATATGCGTAGTCCGGCGCACCACTATATGTCGCAGCCACATGGACACCGTCGAGTCCGTTCTGGCCGCTTAAATACGATGGTTTCGGACGAATCGCTGGCAACGGAGCTTGACTGCTGTTTGAAGAGGACTGAGTTCGACCGTATTGTGAAACGGGTCCTCCTTGCATCGCCAGATGGTCAAAGGAAGCCCCGTTTCCAGAAGGATGCTGCGTTGCGCTACCGGTCGGACGAAAAGCGTTCATCGGGTCTTTGAACACCACAGGCTGATTGTAGCCCTCGCAGTTCCGCTTTGATTTGACGCAGTTGCCGCAGATGGGTCTTTCCTCCCCACATTTGATCCGTCGTTTCCGACAAGCTGTATGGCCGAGATCAGCAAACAACGGTCTATCATCACCTGCGATCCCTACAGGGAGGGGCTCAACGGTCAAAGCTTACTCAAACACCCGGTCTTTGTCCGCTTCCGTGACATTTTGGTGTTTTGGGTCGACATGTTGGCCGGAGCGTCATCGGGCAAGGACCCCTCCGGAAGACGTACGGCCCCGTTCTGTGCTATGGGAGGCCCTGACAGTCCATTGCTCGCCATGCTCTGTTCAGCTTGGGAATTGTCCATCGGAAAGTCAACGGACCCGATGGAAATACAGAGGTTGAAGGAAGGATCGACAACACTCTCGCTGAAGGAAGAAGCTGAAGTCATACGGAATCGACTGTGAAAAGGGTGTAGGAAAAGTAAAGAGAAACCGTGAGGCTCGAGTGGATGTAGAAGCCTTCTGGCCCCCAACCACTACTACCAATATCCTCAGCGGGAGCGACAACCTGTGTGTGGTACAAGGGCGACGGCTTCGTTGCAACAAGTTACAGTTAGAGCGGGTGGTGTCGTTCGAGTCAATAATGTTTCGCCCAGCGCACAAGAGAGAGGGAGAAGATATAACAACAGGTCCGGTACTGTGGAAGGCGTCAAGAGCTTCCCTGAAGGACGGGGTTCACCTTGGCATCCGGATTCAAGCTGTCGGTTACCGTATTGCGCTAGGGCAGGCTGGCTTCTGCCAGTTGAGATGCTGGGTAAGGTAATGCAAATGCGACTGGGCCCTTCCTAGACTAATATACCTGTACCCCGTACGAAGTACAGTAGCTCATACGCAAGAGCGGGCTGGATTTGGGCTTGCTTCGGTGGTGGGGTGGGGTGAGAATGAGATACAGGGGGCGTTGCGCCGCAGGTGTATGTTTGTAAGGTTCAAGGTACAAATAATGTATGTGCAAGAATAGGGATAAGTACGAGGACGAGGTGGGTGAGTATAAAGGTACGATTATTGTCCAGTAGGAGGCTGAAGACAACATTCGGAGCGGTCGACGAACGTCTACCGTAACATCTTCGCCACCCAGTCGAGCCAGCCACCCAGTCAAGCCACCCCATTAGCCACAAACATCCTCATCAACATTGTTGTTCACCTCATCATCATCACACATTCACAATGACCTCAGATGAATCAATTAAGTCAATTTCTGATATTTTCACACAATATAGTCTTGTTTTAGCTGATTTAAACAATGATTCATCAGTTTCTCTTTGTGAAATTGCTTAAATCTATAATTTATTTTGATTTACTTTACAAACTCATTAAAAAAAAAGACAATCAGTAAAGATCTTTTAAACAGATCAACAATGACTGTCAGTGCATAAGAAGAATGTTTTAATTTAATAAATTAATATTATGATAGTTTAAAAATAATTTTCATAAATTAAACAGCTAAAATTTATAATAAAGCATTTAATGACAATTAAAGATGATCTAAATTCTTTAAAATAACATTAATATAAGAATTTTCTGTGTTGACATTCAGACTTTAAGATATGATATAGCTGCAATTTTAATTAGAATTAAAAGAATGTTAAGAATCTTGAAATCATTTAAAAATAATTTAATTTATATAACTTTATGTGAATTCAGCATAGTATTTTGAAGTCAGACATATATAATATAAATGAAAAGAAATTTACAATGAGCATTACAGACAGCTTTAAAGTTTTAATATAATGTATAGAAGTATAAGCTTTCAGTGTTTAGATTAATAATTAAAATTAAGTGTTTCTTATTGAGTATATATTATTTAATAATATTACTTTTTTATTTTACTTTATTTTCAAGAACAAGCTGATACAGCAAACACAATTAAACTTTATTAAGAATGATTAAACTGTTCTATAAGTCAGTAATAATGATTAAATTATTAATGTAATAAAGCTTTAATGACTTAAGATCTTTAATCTATACATTAAAACTTAAACTTAAGATATTCATTAACTATTAATACTGAATAATTATGAAAGTTATGTCTTCATTAACTTTATTTAGTACTGCTATAATTACAGCATTATGATTTTATATCTTTCTTTGCATTTAATTTATTTACTGTAGTCATTGAATGTTAAAGTCTTTAAGTCATTGAGTAAAATTTATAAAAAGTATATTTATATTTATTTATATTATGAGATCATCAATGTCAACAAGCTAAACTTTTTATGTTACTATTAAAAAACTAAATTAACAACAATTATGACTCAGAATGTTCTAAGTATATGATGAAATATAGATTTTATTTTGTTTAATTCTTTTATTGTTATTTTAAAATTATCTTAATCAAAGATCTCATTCTATATCTTCTTTACAAATTTTCAATGAAGTTCAAGTCAACATTACTGTCACATTTAATACAGCAATTCAAATCAATCAGTTTGTGAATGAGATCATAATAAATATAACATTATTGTTATATATATATATCTTAAGTCTAAAAGACACAGCTCTGACAGCTGTGATGAATAGAACAGTTTTATAGTGAATTAATTAGAAGCTGCTTGACAAGCAGAAGCAACAGTGAAAAAAGTAGTCATAAAAGAATGTTGAAAATGCCTGAATTCTTATTGTTGACAAGAATAGAGCTATGATGCAGAAGGCAGAGAAGAAGATGAAGAAATTGACTGATAAAATAGCTAAATATTATGCATTAAAAGACAAAATTGAATTTGTGAAGCTGATCTAAAAGAAAATGCTTATGAATAATTCAGTTTTCATGTAGTTAGTCTAGGGGGGTGATAATCTCAATAATTCAAGATGTTTTGACAAGAATTAATTAAGTGACAGCGAGGTGGCTTGACTGGGTGGCTGGCTCGACTGGGTGGCGATTACGTTACCCAAAGGTAAGGTCAAGGTATTCGGCCCCTTGTGAGGTACCCACGGAAGGTACCGCTAGTGGCTGACTTGATATGGGGCTCAAGCATTCGAATAATACCTCGTTGATACCGGTTCGGACTCCTCGGACAAACTCTGTCACGGTCATATAACATCTACATACAGTACAGTACAGTACCTACCTGAAGATGTTTCCTTGCTTGAGGAGGGACGAGGATGCTCTCATCCGAATTGTTTCTGAATCATTTACTTCGTACCAAGGACGGATGAATTTTTGTCATTGATATCAAATACTGTAATTGCATTTCAAAGAAGCGCTTTAGGTTTCGCTATGGGCGGGAAAGATGTCCAGGTCTTTCCTTGTGTCTGTGTCGCTCGCGTGGTGGAGTCCCAGGATAGGCCTGGTGTAGATCAGTGTCGTCAATTTTCATTTGGTACCTGTACTCTGATTACATTGATGGCCCCCAAAAGAGCAAGGAAGCAAAGTGCAGAGAGCTTCATGAACAAGATCAGGTATGCCTCATCTATTACTATACAGCCGTGTAAGTTAATTTCATGTTGTGTCTTGTTACACTCAGGTACAGTATGGACTCGGTATCGCAGGCACAGGCACAGGCACAGGCACAGGCACAGGCACAGGCACAGGCACAGGCACAGGCACAGGCCCACCAAGTTCAAGAACGAGGACTGTCTCTACTCAGACGTTATTCATCCAATCAGGTACAGACCTGTTGGTAATTCATCCTTCTCAGAAACATACAAAGTCCATATCCTGGAGCTATCCTGTAGCTGTCCTGTAGCTAAATGTGCCGGATATAAAATTGGTGTTGCATTGGACACGTTGGAGATGCACCAGTGCTGCAAAGGGGTTTACAAGGCTCCTTGCTGAACCTAAAGAGGCTTGTTCAGAGGATGACGTTGCTCTGACTGAGACTGAGAGTCAGATTCAGGTTAGAGTCAGAGTGGAATAGACGGTCCACAGGTCGAGCCCTATACGAGTCCAACCCTGAGGTAATAAACTACAAGTAAGGTACTGGGGTCTGACGTTCCGTACAGTATTGAGTAAGGTAATGTATTTGTCGTCGGTGCTAGACAGCATCATGGAGAAAGTGGCGGCCTGAAAGCCAGGATTCTCTGCAGCTTGAAGGAAAGCGCATCGATTCAAAGTCTAAGGGGACAAGTGCAAGTATAAATATAGATACGAATATAGATATAAATATAGTGCTGCAAGCTGCACTTCCCAGCGCTCCATACGAAGTAAAAGAACAGTCCTTTCCTTTCCTTTCGATCCATTGAAATTGATATCGGTCTGATGAATAATACCAGGGCTACTAGGGTATGCATTTTCGCGCTGTTGCCGCCAGACTCACTGTCGATACATGCATTTTATAAGGTAAGGTAACATCAGCCCATGACGTAGTCATACCGCGGGGCGAGGCCATCGAGTCGTCAGCGGCCGCCCTCCCTCCTCCAGGGACGGGCCGTGCTCTAAGCCTTGCGTCTTGAGCGCTTGCGAGGCTGCTTGCCCGAATCTGGATAAGGTACCTTTATCAACGCCGTCAAGCATCAAAGTACAATATTAATGGGCGGCCAGTTTCTTGTGCTTGTGGATAGCTCCATTCCATACAAGTGCTGGGGTTGTTTGCGGGAGAGTCTGGACTGCTCTCTGTGAACGATGAGATATACAGTATAATTGGGACTCGATCAGGCTACGAGTACTTCGTACAGTACGTCGTACAATACGTCGTGTCCTGAGCCGACCTTACATGTACGAGGCACACTTTCACGCTCAATGATGAGTTGTGCAGGCCTTCCCAACTGCTCAGGTGCTCTAATTCGAATCTAAACCAGCTCATTCTTTTCCCGAGAACTAATAATAAGGCACCGGTAGGTGTGGGAACGGCGTCGAGTGGGTGGAGGGTGAAGGGTGAAGGGTGAAGATGTGGTCGACCTCAACGAGCCGTGTCCACGTGGAAGGGATCGTGCCGACAAAATTAAGATTTAGGCTTTTGCACGTGGGAATTCCCGATGTGGCCCGTGTCTCGTATCGGTTGAAATATTAATCGGTGTCAAAATTGTTCCTGTCTGCCAATTGATTTGTAGATGCACCTTTATCTACTGCAATTCCACCTACCATACCTTGCGCTTGCGCATTTACCTGACCTAGACGAACGACCTGCGTGCTCCCTTTACACCACTTACCTCTTGCATCATGTTCCACGTGCCGGGATGGTCTGTTTCATCTACATCCCTTCAGACGCAGCAAGCAGAAAAGAATTCAACGGCAGGGTCCAAGGGGACGGAACCCAGCAGCGATGGACTTCAGCAGAATGCTACGGCGAGACCGTCGAAGAAACGTAAACGAGGAGGCCAGGGCAGGAATTCAGCAACCAATGTGACGGCTGAGAATCTTACAACACTGTGGGAGAAGCACATTGAAGGCAAGGCGGCATCACATGGCAACGCACCAAGCACCAACCGCCCATCTGCGGACCCCACCAAGGCAGACAAGAGATCGGCCAAGAGGCAGAAGCGAGGCGAGATACAGAACGAATCAGGCACGGCAGGCAGTGACACCAACATAAACCCAACCGCTACACTGCAGGCAGCCAAGGACAAGTTCGAAAAGCGGAAGCTGTCAAAGCAGAACCGTCACGAAGCACGAGCCGCCGGCCTTCTTCCACCCTCTCGAAATCCTGCTGCTTCGGCCCCTTCGACCAAATCTCGGACACTAACAGGTCCGGTGCCACAACCACCACCACCACCACCGCCATCAACCCAATCCGGCACGAAGCTCACCCCACTGCAAGTCTCAATGCGGCAGAAGCTGATCTCGGCCCGTTTCCGCCATCTGAACCAAACCTTATACACGTCACCCTCTACGCAATCGCTGTCGCTATTCACCGAAAACCCACAGATGTTCAACGAGTACCACGAAGGTTTCCGGAAGCAGGTCGAAGTGTGGCCGGAGAACCCCGTCGACGGCTACATCAAAGCCATCCGAGAAAGAGGCAAAATCCGGTTCGAAAGCCAAAAGGGACGCTTCAGGAGAGAAAAGAGCTCCCGCCAAACCCCCGGAAACGGCGCCGGAGACCCAGCCGCCGCAGCACAACCCCCAGAAGGAACCCCCCCATCACCCCCCCTCCCCCGCACAAACGGCCTCTGCACCATCGCCGACCTCGGCTGCGGCGACGCCAAACTCGCCCAGGCCCTCACCCCGGACGCGACGCAGCTTCACCTCCACCTCCTCAGCTTCGACCTGCACGCCCCGCACCCGCTCGTCACCCCCGCCGACATCGCCCACCTCCCGCTCGCCGACGCCACCGTCGACGTCGCCGTCTTCTGCCTCGCCCTCATGGGCACCAACTGGATCGACTTCGTCGAAGAGGCTTACCGCCTCCTGCGCTGGCGCGGCGAGCTCTGGGTCGCCGAGATCAAATCTCGCTTCGGCCGCGTGCAGGGGCGCCCCGCCGCGGGGACGAAGCGCGTCGAGCATAGCGTTGGGAAGAGGGTGAAGGGTAAAGCTGGGGCGAGGAACAAGCCTAAATCCAATGCCGCGGACGCCGGAGACGGAGACGGAGACGGAGACGGAGACGCAGACCTCCTGCGCGAAATCGACGGCGCCGATCCGGCGGCCGAGCGCACGCGGGACCCGGATCCGGCCGCGTTCATCGAGGTGTTGCGGAAGCGCGGCTTTGCGCTCAAGGAGGGGCCCGGGGCCGTCGATCGGTCGAATAAGATGTTTGTTAAGATGGAGTTCGTCAAGGCGCTGAGCCCGAGTCGGGGGAAGGGCGTTCCGGCCGGGCCACCGGGTCGTGAGGCGGGTGCGGGGGCGGGGGCGGGCGATCGTGGGGTGGGGAGGTGGAGGCCGAAGATGAAGTTTATTGAGCGGGGGGAAGATGGGGGGCATGGGGATGGGGAGGAGGAAGGGGGGGTGTTGAAGCCTTGTGTTTATAAGTTACGGTAGTTAAAATTAATCAGAGATGGTTGTTGCTGCTTGCATGGTCTGCGGTCCTACTGGATGAGTTTCTTGATTTAATAGCCGCTCGGCTTGTAATGCCAGGATGATGACGGCGCGGTACCACTTGCAGACGTGTACGGCAGACATGCACCGGTCAACAATCTTGTGTATATATCTTCCGACGCGACCGCTACCGCTACCATCCATCCGTCACGCTACGTTTCTACCCTCTTCCTGACGTCGATACGTCCACCAGTATGCCCGCCCGCCAGCCAGCGAGTGAGAAAAGCGAGCAGCCCGCGGTCGCCACCACAACCACCATCACCACCACCATCACCAACGACGACGACCACCGCACGGCCATTGTCCACCAATTTCTAAACTTCTATATGAATCCGCAAAAGCCACCCCCAACCCCCATCCTTTCCGGCCCCGTATCCAGTGCCGTTCATTCCCGGATGTGAGGGAAGGACAAGAAAAAAGAAAAGGAGAGCGTCACAGGAGCAAGCCAGCGGCCAACTCGACATTGCCGCCGGTCATCTCGAGCGCCTGGATGACTTCATCTCTGGAGAAGCCCATCTCCATCAGCTGGTTGATGTCTGCCTGCGGAAACAACCGAGGCGCCGGCGTCGGCGCCTGTTGCGACGACTGCGACGGCGACGTCGTCTGAGCGTGCGTTTGCGCTTGCGACGTGCCACTCGCCGCTTGCCCCGCCGTCCTACCGTGGCCCTGAAAATTCGTCGGCGGCTGCGGCGACGCGGCGGCGCCCGGCTGCGTGACGGCGCCGGACCTAGCGCCGACCTGGGTGCCGGCAGGGCCCTTGACAGTCGGCTCGTCCAAGAGAACCTCCTCGTTCTTGGGGATATCCGCCTCGCCGAGGAAGGGAACGTCGACGTCGCGGATGACGAGCGAGCCTTTCTGCAAGTCGATGCAGGCCTGGTGGCGCTTGAGCATGTCGAGGCCGAGGAGGAGGTCGACGTCCTTGCCCTCCATGACGGTGAAGCTGCAGGCGAGGAAGAGGGAGCCGATCTTGATCTGGGCGGAGTGCACGCGGCCCAGGATGGTGGCGGTGCCGACGCCGCGGGCGATGCCGGCGAAGCGCTTGTCGACGAGGCGCATGATGCCGCACGTTTCGGCGCACGAAGGGGACATGATGGTCGCTTGGGCGCCGGAGTCGACGAAGGCTTTGACTTTGTGCCCGTTTACTTCCACGTCGATGTAGAGCATGTGTACTTTGCCGAAGGCTGGGGGTCTGGCGTTAGTCTTGTGCATTTCGGGGTACAACGTCTACTGACCTTCCGGGTTGTGCTCCAAAGCGTTTTGTAAGTTCTCCATTACGGCTTCTTGCCGGATGATTTCCTCGATCTTGGATTGTGCCTCCAGGTTGAACGGGTCTTCATTGAGCGCTGCGATCTCCCGTTGCTTCTGCAATTCCGTCTCTTCCTGTTGCCGCTGCACTTGGTCCCAGACTTCTCCGAATCGCCGCGAGTCCTGCACCACGCTGGCAAGCTCTGGGTTCGAGTTCCGTATCTCCGCCAGCATCCGGGGATCCCCGAGCATCCGCAACCGCATCATTTCCGGATCCGGTCCCCGACGTCGCCTCCCCGGGGCAGTGTTCCCGCCTTGTTGTTGACGACCTTGACTTGGGCCAGCACCTCTTGCCGTCCCTGGCGTGGGGGGGCTTCGGACGTGCATGGCCAACATGTCACCTTCTCCTATTCGGAGCTCTCCCAGCGTCTTGGACTCATCTGTCAGAAGTTGTCCATTGTGGTAAAGGTGTTGTGACGCAGGAGGTAGGTTAGTATCGCTCTGGATGACAGCTTTGAGATCGGCTGTCGTCATTTCCGGACCCACGTCTACGCTCAATAGGTCTTGCTCTATTGCGCGCTCCGGCGAAGTGATTGATATCGTGATTTGCCTTCCCTGGTGTATGAGCCACTGCTTGTTTCGCTCCTGTGGAGATCTGATACGGTTGTACTCACATGTTTTACGGTAAGATATTGCTATCCTGGTTCTAAAATGATGAGTGAACTCACGACTGTAGGGCTAAGATTGACGACGCTCTCATGTTAGTGAAACGGTTGAGGGTTCTGATAATATTTCCGAGGACATGGGGGGATCAGGCAATCAGATTGATGGAAAATGCTGGTAAGACCCAGAACTGCCTAGATTGTGTCTATGAAGAGGACAGAGGCTCGGTCAGCTTTGACCGAAAGTGTGTTGCTGCACATGCCATCACTTAAAACGTTTGGACGGCGAAAGTTGATAGAGTAGAGGATAGGTAAGATAGACCGCCTTGGGAGCTGAGTCGGCCGCATCAAGCAGGGATGACACGCGACCGTTGAGTGGTTGTCCAGAGTAATCCTTGACAAGCTGTCAGTGCCATATCTTCGGACTCAAAACAGTAGTCAGCGAAGAATGACGGGCTGTTGTGTTAGCAGAACTAATCACCTAATCCGTCGTCTCTCAACCGCTATAGAAGTACAGCACTTTTGTACAGCCCCTCATCCAGCAGCGAGATGAGTGCAAGCGTACAGTACTTGTATCTGTGTCTTTTCCTTACATGAGCGGCTGCCGGCCGTTTGACGTCACGTACTCTACCGCAACCCCTTCACACTGAACAATTTGATCATAATCATTGACTACTATATCTCTACCTATCACAATGAGTGCAGTATGAAGTAAAGTATGTATGCTGGAGATCGCAGTACGTTCTTTAAACGAGAGAGCCTCAGACGAGTGCTTATAACCCGTTGGGTGGCAGCCTGCAGTTATCCTGACCGTGCTAATGCATCAAGCCTGATGTAAACCTTAAGGTTCACATCATATTAGCCTTTCGGTACCTCTGCAGCAGAACTAAGGTAAGGCAACTCTTTTGCACCATCAGTTTGTAAGGATGAGCATGGATGCACATGTTACATGAAAGCCCTGGGCCTGAAAAGAGACTGGAGACTCACCGCTATCAACGACTTGGCCCCACTCATTGTGCTTTATTTACACCCTCTACCTTGTCCATCATGCCGCGAGATCTCTTTCCAGAGCGGCCCACAGAAGAAGCGCACTTCTCTAAAGGCCCAGAATCAGACACATCAGAGAGATCCGCGGAGTCAAAAGATAACGGTGGATTCATTATATACCCACATTCGGATAATTCACCACGGCGGACAGAAGCCATAAAGAAGATAGAGCGGAGGGAAAACTTGCATCCATATGTGTCAACCTTGTCCTTAGCAGACGTCGAGAGCTGTGTCAGATTGGAGGAGGCTTCCTTTCCGGAACCTGAGAGATGTTCAAGAGAAAAAGTATGCCCTACGAAAGATCTTAAGCTGCTTGAGGAGTCTTCCTTCTGTCCGCTCTCTAGATAGTCATATCTGCATATTCTTAATTGCGTTGTATGCATCAAACGGACCGTGTTGACAGACGTCTTTTGAGCTTGACCCTTTTGCTTGCTTTGTGTAGTGATACTTTGATTTCTTCGGCGAAGTTTGTCGTGTTCTGTGTAAACGCTCAAAGCAAATGGAGAGGACTCTCTCCATCGCCGTACTCTATGTTGCGGCGGGTACATTTCATACTTTGGAGCATGTCATCCACTGACATCGGAGATAGTTCATATATCGGCTCACCAAATGCGGAGAGATGACATTAGGGTTGTTTGCAACAGCAAAGCCGAACTCTTCATTAAGCAGTGCCGCAACGGCAGCTACAGCCCATCCCCCAGACTCAGCAAACCCAGACAACAAAGGCGTCCTGCTTGCTCACATCGTATCTACCAAGTGCGACAGCGTCGTTGTCACTGACGACTCAATGGACTTTCCGCCAGACTGGAGACAGAGTGTCTCGGAACACGACCGGCGTGGCCATCAGGAAAAAGGGAGAACGATAGCTTTGCATTCCCTCGGTGTTCTCCCGGCTTATCAACGGATGGGTCTAGGTAGAACGGTTCTGAAGTCGTACATTCAGCGAATGGAAACGGCGGGAGTCGCTGATAGGATTGCCTTGATCGCTCATGGCCATCTTGTGGAGTACTATGAGAGCTTCGGATTCGTCAACAAAGGAGAGAGTGCCGCTCAATTCGGTGGGGGTGGATGGAATGATATGGTAGACTCAGCGCATGTAATTCCACAATCAATGATACTAACCCTGCTCAGGTCTACGAATTTACCGACACTGGCCCTGGTGGTTAGGGCGTATCTCTCTGATGAAAATAATGCGGTTTCTAGGGTTCGTTCCAAAGTTAGATGTCCGCAAACACTTGCTGGATAACAAATATTACTCTGGGTATACTGAATGTAATCAGCTCTGTATGCCAGAGTATCCTCCTTGAACATTCTAGAGGAACATTCTAGGGGCTGTAGTTTGCCGTCTGGCCCTGTCGTAGACACTCTGAATGTTAACGCTAACAGGAGGCAAGTATAGCCGCGGCCTACTCGCGAACTTTTCCATCCTTCACCAGAAGTTTGATCCCCCACCCACAGCACAAATCAAATCCACGAGCGCAGCGTTTGCGACATCTCGCCATAGCCCAACATGAAGACGACCTGGAAGGAAATACAGCCTGTACCTACCAGTCAGGAGTTTCTTGACATCGTCCTGAGTCGCACCCAGCGCCGGCTTCCCACACAGATCAGAGCAGGATTCCAGATCAGCAGGATAAGAAGTATGTCGATGAACTGAATATGCCCATGAATCTAGGATGCTGACAGGAAAATGTGAAGGCTTTTATACACGGAAAGTCAAATATACCCAAGAAACATTCTGTGAGAAACTTTCGGCGATCCTCGAGGGCTTCCCACGGCTGCAAGACATCCATCCATTCCGTATGTCCACCCTTATTGTCCAAAGAAAGCTCAGCGTTATACTTTCACAAAAGCACACAGTCTACGTAGTTCTTTGGAAGCTTACGACCTACAGACAAGGACCTTCTGAACACCCTCTACGATGCGGACCACTTCCGCATAGCCCTTGGGCAGCTCGCCACCGCGAAACATCTCATCGAGACCGTCTCTCGGGATTATGTACGCCTTCTGAAATATGCACAATCGCTCTTCCAATGCAAGCAACTCAAGCGGGCAGCTCTCGGTCGTATGGCTACGATATGCAGACGCTTGAAAGATTCGCTCGTCTACCTAGAACAGGTTCGACAACATCTCGGTCGTCTTCCATCCATAGACCCCAATACTCGGACACTCTTAATCTGCGGATATCCGAACGTTGGAAAGTCCAGCTTCTTGCGGAGCGTAACACGGGCTGATGTGGATGTGCAACCGTATGCCTTCACAACGAAGAGCTTGTTCGTTGGACACTTTGACTACAAATACCTTCGCTTTCAAGCCATCGATACACCCGGGATTCTGGACCATCCGTTGGAGGAAATGAACACGATTGAAATGCAATCTATTACCGCCATCGCACATCTTCGCTCGGCCATCTTATATTTTATGGATTTATCGGAGCAATGCGGTTATTCGGTCACTGCGCAAATACAGCTGTTCAAGAGTATCAAGCCATTGTTCGCCAACAAACTCGTATTCGTGGTAATCAACAAGATTGACGTCATGCGACCTGAGGATCTAGACAGCAAGACACAAGAGCAACTTCAAACTATTCTCAAGGCTGGTGACGTCGAGCTTCTTCAGCTTTCCTGCACAACCACGGAAGGTGTTATGGAGGTCAGGAATGCGGCTTGTGAACGCTTGATTGCGGATCGAGTAGCGCAGAAACTAAAGGCTGGAACCAACAGTGGGGGGACCATTGGTGGAAGACTTGGAGACGTCCTAGCGCGGATTCACGTCGCTCAGCCATTGGGAGGCATAAACAGAGAGGTCTTTATACCCGAAGCCGTCAAAAATATGAAGAAGTATAACAAAGACGATCCTGATCGGCCAAGGCTCGCGCGAGATATCGAGGACGAGGAAGGCGGAGCTGGTGTGTATAATGTTGACTTGAAGAAGAAGTACATGCTGGACAGCAACGAATGGAATCATGATAAGGTTCCCGAGGTATTTGATGGAAAGAATGTCTACGACTTCATCGACCCTGACATCGAAGCGAAACTGGCCACTTTGGAGGAAGAGGAGGAGAAACTGCAAGCGGATGGCTACTATGACTCCGATGAGAGCATCGAAGACGCGGATGAGGCAGACATTCGTGCAAAGGCCGAGCTCATCAGGGAAAAGCGACAGCTCATCCGGAATGCCGCGAAGATGAAGAAATCTTTGAAGAATCGAGCGGTGATACCTCGAACTGCAACCAAGAAAAAGCTTTCGGTTATGGAAGACCATCTCGACTCGCTAGGGTTTGATACGACCTCGATTTCAGCACGTGCTAGGTCACAATCCCGTGGGCGAAGTGCACTTCGAAACAGGACGGGTACGGAGGATGCGATGGATGTAGATACTCCATCAAGCACACGCGACGCAGCCTTACTTCGAGCCAAGAGCAGAGCCCGAAGCCAGAGCAACAGAAGAGAGGATGGCGTTACTAGCGTCGGGGCGAGAAGTAAAGCCGACAGACTGGCGAAACTCGGTCAGAAAAAGATGAACCGGATGGCAAGACAAGGAGAGGCTGACAGACACACCACTGCCGCTTTGCCCAAGCATCTGGTAAGGATTTTTTCGCTGTAACCTCGCTGGATGATCCGCTAACGTCTGTATAGTTCTCAGGCAAGCGTGGCATGGGTAAGACCGACCGTCGCTAACTGCTCTCCTACACGACCTCACGAAAGTCATGCCTCGCTGGCGTTGTGTTTCTGGATGGCCCAAGAGTCTTATCGTATCAAAAGCGCTTGTAGAGGACTTATTAAAATGGACCGCCTGATGTGGCGCACTTCATCACGCGGTTGGGCTTTAACCGTATGTGGCAGCTATTGCCAGGGGTATCTCTCGATCTTAGGAAATAGAATACAATCCACTTCTCAATCACTCGCCCGATACCGTGCCCTGTACTCCTCCAACCTCCTAACATCCTCCTCCGTGCCCATGCCCGTCAACCCATCTATCAGATCATCGAGCGTAACAATCGACAGCACCGGCACCCCATACGTCTTCGCCACCTCCCCAACAGCACTCGGTCTCGGCCTCCCATCATCATCCGTCGCACCCGGCATCTTCTCCATCCGATCCAACGCCACCACAATCCCCACCAACTCCCCCCCCTCCCGCTCAATAATCTCAATCCCCTCCCTCACCGCCTTCCCCGACGTAATCACATCGTCCACAATCATCACCCTCTTCCCCCGCAACGGCGCCCCCACTATCGTCCCTCCCTCCCCATGATCCTTCGCCTCCTTCCGATTGAAACTATAGCTCAGCGCCCCGAACCGCTCCGGCTCCAGCGCCGCTAACTTGTCCACCGTCGCCGTCGCCAGGGGGATCCCCTTGTAGGCGGGGCCGAACAGAACGTCGATGCGGCGCGTGGGGTCGCGCGACAGGAAGTCGAGGATTGTTTGGGCGTAGGCGGTGGAGATGGAGCGGAGCAGGTCGGCCCGGTGGAACAGGCCGGCGTTGAAGAAGTAGGGCGATATGCGGCCGGATTTTAGCGCGAATTGGCCGAATTGGAGGACGGAGCCGGTGAGGCAGGCGTGGAGGAAGTCGGCTTTGTGGGCGGGGAGGGGGGGGTGGGTGGTGGTGGTGGTGGTGGGGGGGGGCATGGTGGGGTTGCTGGTGGTTGGGGCGGTGGTGGGTTGGAGGGACATGGTGGGTGGGTGGGTTGATGTTGTTGCTGAGGTGTTGGTCTTCGATGTTTGCTCGGTGGAATGCGTTGTGGGCTGTATATGGTAACGTTACCTGGGAACGGTCGCGGTTCCCTGGCGTGATCTGATTGCAGATAACGTTAACTACCGTAAATTCGTCATCTTAGTTTGCTTCGCTTCCGATCTCGGCGGCCGCCAGTAACAATGCAGGCTGGTCGAACTTCAAACTACGTAATTGTCCCGAAAGAACACTACAGTGCCTCTTTGTAACTTACGGACTAAGGGTTTGCATAAGACGGTGTTTTATGAATGTCATTTTATTTGATATCGGGGACCACAGCACTGCGGTCCGAAGATGTTCGGGGAAGATGTTCGGGGAAGATGTTCGGGGAAGATGTTCGGTGCAGATACTCGGCGAATATCTTGTTTCTCCCCCAGGATGTGAATTCTTTTCCAGTGTGACCCCTTAGATCAAGATGGCCTCCAGTTCCTTCCCCACTCATTTCTCTTCACCGATTTGCACCTATGATATAGGCCCTCTGTGCCTAAATTCATGCCTAAACCGATCCCTGGACACGCCTCTAGACGCACGCCTAACTCATTCCTAAACTCACACCTGTATTTATATCTATACTCGGGTCTAGACCTGAGTGACGTTAGAGAAGCAAGATACTGTAGGTATTGGGCTTTAGAGAAAATATAGCTGAGGGGTAATTCTAGAAAGGAATTGTGGAGTTGGGGTGGATTCAAGTTATTAATATTGCCGGAAAGGACTACCGATCGGCAGGGACAGAAAAGCAGGGACCAACAAAAAGATTTACCGTAGTGGGGCACAACCGCTCTATGTGACATCGATATCTGCCTAAGGTAGTAAGCCTGCCTTACTCCTGCAGGAAAATCCACCTTGCTCTGCTTCAGCTTCTATGGTCACAGTCTATAGCTTCATTATACATACACTCGGCAGCACTACTCAAACCGATCTGCTGGCAGGCCGCACATCATTCTGTCAGCTGTCAAACTTCAATGTCACGGCAGACGCTGCAAAGAACCGTTCGCAAACACTGAGGGGTTGGAAGTTCTGCCCTTCTAGAACCCACACACTTCCACATTCTCCTGGGAAAGTATCGGTGGTACATGCAGCGTGATCTGGTGGATAGGTGGGCTCGAAAACGGTACTTTGGTTGATTGGGAAGAATAGAAACAAAAGTGGAAGAGCAGGGACGAAATTGAAGCCTGTCTTCACTGGCCTACTGCAAGCTCCCAGGACTGTGGGCATTCAGCTCAGGGTCTGAAGCTACGAACGACCGGGAATCGTCTGGAAACGTCCAAAGCAGCGCCCATTGTACGTCTCGTCGGTTTATCTGAAAACATCGCACACTTTACACGATCGTCCTTACTGGGTGGATCAGTCGGAAAGCTCGGTTCGCAGCTGATAGTGTCTGGAAGAGCTTTTCAAGATGCATATCCGAGAAAAGCTGGCGGAAGCGGAGCGGACGAAAAAGCCCATCTTCTCGTTCGAATTCTTCCCGCCAAAGACCGCTCAAGTATGTCTCAGCTGTTGCTTCTACAGATAGGAATTCGCTAACGACAAGTTCAATCAAGGGTGTTCAGAATCTCTACGATCGTGAGTTTGGCCCAATGGCAGGGTGGTTCTGTCTTTCGGTATGCTTATGTCTCTTCAGGTATGGATCGCATGCATGGGCTCGGACCGGCTTTTATAGACATCACCTGGGGGGCAGGAGGGCGGCTATCTCATCTGACATGCGAAATGGTCAATGTTGCCCAGACCGTCTACGGCCTCGAGACCTGCATGCACTTGACTTGCACGGATATGGCAAAGTCCAAGGTGGACGATGCACTCAGGGAAGCATACAAGGCTGGTTGTACTAACATCCTCGCGCTCAGAGGGGATCCTCCAAGAGAGAAAGAAAAGTGGGTGGCAACAGAGGGTGGCTTCCGGTACGCCAAAGATCTGGTAAAGTATATCAAGGACCAGTATGGGAACCATTTCGATATCGGCGTTGCCGGATATCCTGAAGGCTGTGATGATCAGCAGGACTCCGAAATCCTGATGCAGCACCTCAAGGAGAAGGTTGACGCTGGTGGAACGTTTGTGGTCACTCAGATGTTCTACGATGTGGATAATTTCTTGGCGTGGGTGGACAAGTGTCGTAAACGCGGCATAACTGTACCCATTGTCCCTGGGATTATGCCTATTCAGACGCATGCCGCATTCTTGAGGAGGGCGGGTTGGTCCAATTGCCGCATTCCACCAAAGTGGACACAAGCGTTGGAACCGGTGAAGAATGACGATGCCGCTGTCAGGGAGGTTGGAAAGGGACTTGTGGCCGAAATGTGTCAGAAGATTATCGACGCTGGGATCATGCAATTACATTTGTGAGTTCTCTCCTCACGTGTCAGAGTGACCGGGTCTGAGCATGCCTAGTTATACGATGAACCTCGCGCAAGCGACGCGCATGGTGCTGGATGAACTTGGTCTGATATCTTCCGATGGGACACCTCCGAAGAAGCCCCTGCCTTGGCGACAGTCGCTTGGACTGAATCGCCGAGATGAAGATGTGCGACCGATCTTCTGGAAAAACCGAAATAAATCATATGTAGTCCGTACTCAGGACTGGGACGAGTTTCCGAATGGACGATGGGGCGATGCAAGATCGCCAGCCTTTGGGGAGCTAGATGCGTACGGTATAGGCTTGAAAGGCACAAACGAACAAAACATCAAATTATGGGGTCAGCCACGATCAGTTAGTGATGTCGCTGACATCTTCATCAAATTCCTTCAAAAAGACCTCGAGAGTTTACCCTGGAGTGAGTCCCCAATCACCGACGAATCCGACATTATCAAACCACAGTTAATCGACATCAATCGTCGTGGCTTGCTGACAATAAACTCCCAACCTGCTGTCAATGGAGTGAAGTCATCCGATCCGACATATGGCTGGGGTCCACCTAACGGATACGTATATCAAAAGGCATATCTGGAGCTCCTCGTCTCTCCAGAAATCATATCAGAGTTGATCTCACGCATCGAGCACCAGCCAGATCTAACATTCTACGCCGTCAACAAGCACGGTGATTTGAAGACAAACGCCCCGGGAGATGGCCCGAATGCGGTGACCTGGGGTGTCTTTCCAGGGAAGGAAATCGTCCAACCCACTATCGTTGAGACCATCAGCTTCCTCGCATGGAAGGATGAGGCGTACCGATTGGGAGATGACTGGGCGCGCTGCCATCCGACTTCGAGTCCGAGCCGGCGCCTTATCGAGCACATCATGGGAACGTGGTATCTTGTAAATATCGGTAAGGGCATCTAAGCTCGGACTTTACGTTGCGTGCGGACTGACCGAATCCTCGCAGTCAACAACGATTTCCACCAAACTCACAGTATATTCTCCCTTTTCGACGGCCTCAAAGTAAAAGACATGGATAAGCCATTCCTCCCCGACACTGCGGTCAACGGTGCTCATCCCGTCGTCAATGGCGCACACAACGAGGTCAACGGTTCACATAACGAGGTCAACGGTACACAGTCGAACGGATTGTCCGCTTCGGTCTCAGGTTGAGGAACACCTCATCAGCTCGCTTTTCCCTTCCCGCCGGTTCAATCTATGTCAACATATATGAAAAGCTTCTGACGGTAGAGCATATACTCCGTTGCAGCAAAGGCAACGGTTTTCGGCGTCGAGAGGTCCTTCAACGGTCTCCTGCAGGGCGTTTAGAGCAATCTCTTCTTCTTTTGCATCGCGACAGGCGTCATCAACTCGACGACTTATGGCGACATGATTGACGCAGCGTTTCAGGCTTTGGTCGGCGATTTAACTTACTTGCGCCGAGGAACCTTCAACGGTGTCCACAGCATAGCGTAAGGTACTCAGCAAAGAACGCATAGCCCTTATAACCGTGGTTTTTATTACCTGACCTTACTGTAGTTCTTAGATTTAGAGTCATACGAAATTATGGCGTATACAAAAGTCAACCAAACACAATGTAATTGGCTGATCTTCATATCTTCATCATCCCGCATTTTTTGACGAAGAAGCCACGTCCAAGCGTTTACGTTATGTTTGGTTGTGATTCGGAGACGGGAGAGAGTTGAATTTAGGCCGAAACTCTCATTCCAAACTTCCTCCTCTCAGTTGAGCCTCTTTGGCCTTCCACCATTGTTGCTGACATGGACAACCAACACGCGGCAAATGCGAACGACCACATAACTCTAGGCGAACTTTATAATTATATAGGCAAGGTACAAATACCATACACTTACGAACTGTACTTATACCCTGGAGACTTGCACCAGCCCCATGCTGCACCCCAGCACCCTGCACCCCTCGCCCCCCCACGCTTTTTCCGGCTGGTCTGTCTTTCGGGCTCCCGCGCGACTTTACTCCAGTCCCAGCTTTCTCCACACTTTGGCACCTTCGTGACAGATGTACGGACCAGGAGTAACTTACTTCGTACATCGAGCCCATACCGGATCGCCGTGACTGTCGCCATCACTTACTGTACAGCACCTTCATTCGAATTAGTCTACAGTGGCCATGAGTTTCAGTACTTTACTGCGACTTACCCCCACAATCCTGCACGAGCTTGCTTTGGGAAATACGCTTATACCTCACCACCTTAATTGATCAAGCGCCCTTTACGCAGTACTCGTGCTCGGACTCGGGCTGTACTCTGAATCATCAACATCAATTGCACCTTTCGAACTTCTGACAATCGCTTGGCATCAGTAGAGTACATTCAACGCTCTGAGGTAGCCGGCGTTAGTTGATTTGTACGTTTTGAGAAGAGGTTCCCATGGGATGTCTTTCTGAAAAGCTACAATTACCTTTCTTCTCGTGGCTGTTGATGCATCTCGAAGAAGCTCGATCTACATACATGCTGTCGTAATACAGCGGACATCTGCTCTTGTACAACTCTTCGCGATATCCCGACCATCTATTCAACTTGTACAATCTCCTACGTACGTTCAAGAATCATCTTTACAACCAAACAGCTCTGAACAAGCCAGATCTAACATGAATGTGCAACTTCTCAGTTCCGAGTCCTTGCTCACAATCCTAAGATTTGATCTTTGCCACCTTTCGTGTTACACCGGTCGCCGTTCAACAGCACATGTCAAATCGATGTACTTTTACAGGTCTTGGTCGAAACAAAAACCTATACATTGTCTAGGCATTGATTCAAGAGGCGGGACTCGGCAGGAGTAGGATGTGGTAATGGGCTCGCAAATGGCGCCTGTGCAAACGATTGACAATGGCGCTCATCCGATTGCCGCGTCGCGGGAGGAACGGCGCATACCATCTCGTGAAGAACACCATGAACATACTTTGGAGGACAGGGGTAGAAGTCGGAAGCGCCGTCGAGGTGGAGATGACCGTGAACGTCGCAACGATGAAGGAGAACCCAACAGCGGAACTGCAGAGGGTTCCCCAACCGGAGGTATCCCACGTAAAAGAAGGAGGAGCAGGAAAGGGCTAGATAAGAAATTTGACTGTCCTCATGAAAGTTGCGGCAAGAGCTATTCCAGAGCTGAGCATCTCTATCGACACCAGCTGAACCGTAAATACCAAGGGCATGATGTTAAATATGCAGTGCTGACCGTATCGCAGATTCGGCCAAGACAATCTACTACTGTGATTTCCCTGACTGCAGTCGGTATTTCGTACGCCAAGATCTCTGTACTCGCCACCGTGATAGGCACACCGCTCGAGGTTCACAATTGCAGAGAAAGGACTTGTTTCCGCAGCCTGCCAGCATCCGTTCTCCGCCAGCTAGTGTGGATGCCAAGCGTGTAAGCATCTCTGCAGTGGCACCTAGCGAGCAGGGCTCCAACGCCGGTGTGACTGCTGTCCCAGACTGGAAGAACAGCATGCCAGATCAACAGAATGCACGTCCTGTTCCGGCACCTCGACGTGTCGCCAGCAGCAGCTCTGTAACCTCGCCGATGGCATCGGTCGCAACAGGCTTGGCCAACGCCCCTGCAGCTATAGACCCTCAATTGCAGTCCGGCTCCCAATACGTCCATGACAACTCAACTGTCGTACCATTACCATTGCACAGATCGAGCAGTGATGGCAATTATCGCACAGAGCCCCCGATACGAGGCTACGAGTCTCCTGGGAGCTCACGGTCTGTGCTCTTGGGGACGGTGAACGAGATTCAGCGTCATGCCAGTTTCGGGTCTATCGATGCATTACGCTATGGCGCACCCGCTAATGACAGGGTCGATTTTGCCCGTCCATCCCTGCAAAGCACACTTGGACCTGCAAGCAGTCGTTCTGTGCCGCAGTCAGCTCCTTACAACCACCTCGTGCCACAAGCATACCCTGGCCAACAGGGAGCCGGCATGCCTGGCGGCTCTCATGGTCCTTACATGGCACATCAAAATTTCCCACCGTTGTCAACTTTGCCACCACCTGGGTTTGCAACAATGAGCCAGAAGACGTCGTCGGGGCTCTCTGACACCACTTTCGCGACATCTCCGCCCACGAGCTTAAGTTCAATGGATCAAACCCCGGGACTTCCTATCACGGGCCACGCCTCAGAAGCAGCCTTGATGGATCAAATGCCGGCTTCCTACACCATGCCAGTCTTTGGCGGAGAAGGTTATAACCGCTCTCCTTTCGGGATGGCCGATGACTTCGCAGCGTGGCTCTTCAATGACCCTCACCTTGGTAATGGTTCGGCAACCGGACGACAATCGATGTCAGGTCCAGCCGTAAGCTTCACTGACGGTTCCGGAGCCCAATTTCAAGCTACCTTTTTCCAGAATCCCCTTTCGCTAGACGGAAATTACACTCCCGCTATACCAGCGCAACACCCCATGGCTGTCACCAGCATTGTTGATAACAGCCCGCCTGAAACGATCTTATCCGAAGAGAAGCGGCAAGAGCTGATTTATCTCATCGAGATGCGATTCAATGAAACCAGCTATGCACCGGTGGCAAAGAATAAGGCATCTTTACTGGAGGGTGACCGGGATGAAGATGGCCATGTCCTTAGTCTACGGATGATGCAAAAGTACATTGCAGCCTTTTGGTATCACTTCCACCCGCAAATACCAATATTGCATAAGCCGACCTTTGCCGCGGACAAAGCGCAGAATCTGCTCTTGATCGCCATCATGGCTCTGGGCGCGTCCTGCCTGAACAAGCCGCACAGCATCCATCTGACTCAATCATGTTCCGAACTGGCCAATTTCCTGGCGTGGCACTTGAGGTGGGAAGTCTTCATGGACAGCGACTTCAGCCCGCCTGCAAAGCTATGGATCTTCCAGACTTTGCTGCTTCTAGAGGTCTACGAAAAGATGTACTCTACCCGTGCTCTTCATGAGCGCGCGCATATCCACCACGCAACTACGCTGACTCTGATGCGAAGAGGAAGCTCTTTGCTTGGAAGATCCGCCCTCGACTCCCCTCCAAGCGTGCGTGATGACAAACATGGCCATTCAGCGAACAGTTCAAGTCACACTTCGGGTACCACGACGCCCGACGAGTGGTGGAATCATTGGATCATCAACGAGGCGACCCGAAGAGCGGCGTTCGCGGCGTTCGTTATAGATTCAACCCACGCCACCATGTTCGGACATTCGGCGGTCATGGTAGCTCACGAGATGCGGCTACCTTTACCCTGTGACGAAGCGTTGTGGTCCGCGACGAGCAGCGCAGAAGTTGGCAGGGTCGAATCAAGTTTGCAAAACAACGGCATCAAGCCCACAACCTTCCTCGATGGATTAAAGAAGACGCTCAGCGGCCAATATGTGCGGACGAACTCATTTGGACGCACCATATTAATGTCCGGCCTCCTGAGCGTAAGCTGGCACATGAACCAGCGAGATCTGCAAATCCACAGTCTCGGCGTCACACAAACTCTCGGCGGACGAGATCGATGGCGAGGCCCCTTGACGCGTGCCTTTGACGTTTGGCGTCGCGACTACGACGAGACGCTAGCCCAGTCCCCGCAAGCCCTCCAGCAACTGAGCCCGATGCCCTACACCTTCTCCACCAAGCTCGACAAGGAGAACCTCTTCGAGAGCCGCACGGTTCTCCACCATCTCGCGCACATGGCCATGCACGTCGACATCGTGGATTGCCAGATCTTAGCGCGCGCCAACCGTCTCCTCGGCCGCAGCATCACGCCGCAAGATTACAACAGCGCGCAGCGGCGCATGAAATTCGCCTGGGCCCCATCCGCGCGCGCCCGCGACGCCACCTTCTACGCCCTGCGCTTCCTCTCCCAGGTCCTGATCGTCGACGAAGCCTCGGCACACCACCACCAGCGGCCCACAGGGACGGTCATCTCCTCCACCTTGGGCGGCCACCTCGAATACTACGCCCGCGACGACTCTCTCCTCAACCGACCGTGGGTGCTCTATTTCGCGGCGCTCATCGTCTGGTCCTACGGCTACGCCCTCGACGGGCCCATCTGCGGGCCCGTGCCCGTGCTCGAAACGTCGGCGCAGATGGTCGCCGACATGCGTCGCTTCCTGGAGCGGACGGGCAGCTTGAGGACGCCGGACGATCTGTCTTCCTTGCGGGGGAGGAACGAGTGCTTGGGCATGCTGATGGTGCTCAGGGAGATGTTCCGGACTTGTCGGTGGGAGTTGCTGCATGAGGCGGCGAACCTGTTGACTAATTGTGTGGATCTGTTGGTGGGCTCTGCCTGAATATATACGATCTGTATCGGATCGTTTGGAATGTATTGACCTAGGTCTTGGTTGCGACTTGAGCGGTCGTTTGTGTTTGGTGTAGGTGTGGCGTTTATTGGGGTGGGGCCTTGGAGGTTTTTGTTGTTTGTGATGAGCGACGGCAGCGTGTTTCCCGTATATACCACGGTAGGTTTTATTGTTGATGTTGGAATACTCCATACTGTGAGGCGTATAGGCCGGAACTTTTGTCATGAGCTGTAGGTAGCTGTATTACGTTTTGTATATGCCAGACGTTGTGTATGTATTGTGTATGTAAGTGGATAATGTGCCATGGGAAAGGTTCGAGTATTCTGACGAGTGCCTAGCACAGCTTGGGAGCATTGTCTACTCGTTCAATTCACTCTTCCACTTCACATCATGGCTCTATCATAACGCCGAAAACTTACCTCGTGTATGTCCCGACACGTAAACCCTCCTTCTGGACTGATCCACCTGATCCTGCCGAGTTGACCGAGCACGCATTGCTAGCTTACCATACCCAGAGCCTTTTGTATCCCCCCAAAGCGATCAGTTACCTCGTCCTTTCGACCAACCAGCCAAAGCCATCACTTTTCGCTATCTTATTCTGCCCTGCCTCCACCGTTCAACCGACCACAATCTTCTCCGCAACTCCGCCCCGAGCTTCTACTGTCCTGGCGCTTTCTTGGGAGTAGCAGGGCGCTACAAAAACGTTCCTCAACTCAGCTCACCGCCGCCGTCAACCTCCACCATTCCAACCGCTCGCCGTACTCTCCGGGCTATGAACGCGACGTGGAGAATTCATTCGCCTCAATCCACTTCGCAAGCAAGTGACAAGGTCTGTGTGGTGACATTGATGTTTGACCTGGGCTCAACTTTTCATAAACCGTCACGCGGCTTGCACACGGTCATCATGGAAGGGTAGCGCGCTTCGCCGTCTCGAGCCAATGCATAGCGAAATGATGCACCGTGAGGTCGTGGCCAGCGGCGTCGTCGACTGACTGGGGGTCCTGGGGAGATCGTCGTGCAGCTCATCTTTGTGAGACTGGCCGTATAATGATTCACAAAAGAACTTGCGCATGAATATTGAGAACCACAAAATAGTCTCAATGATGGATACATAGGGAGGAATGATGTTCCTGGCTCCCTTCTTTTGAAAGAAGGTCAAGTTGCGAGGTTCGATATCAATCCAGGCTGCGGCAACCATGCCCGATGCAGGCAAGCTTCGGCAACCGCCTTCGCGGACCGGAACGTTTCCGTGACTGACTCGATGTCGTGGAGTTCATAATCATTTTTCTTCCAAAGTGCCTATCCCGATGAAAGTGTTGTTTTACTAGCTTTACGTCCTGTTTTCGTTCTCGGAGCCGCTCATCAGCTCAATGCCACCATCCAAAGCACGCGCGGGTCCCGACGACTCTCGGTCGGAAGCCTCGAGCACGAAAGAGAAGCAGGGCAACGGCCACCAAGGCCTCCCCGCCAGCAAAGCCCGTCGAACAGTAGGCTCCGCCATCGCGAGTGGCAGCAACCTGAAGGACGTCGTCACAGCCAACAACGCAGCGGCCGCCGCAGCCAATTCCATCAACGCGCAGGACGGCGCGGGAGGTGTGAGTTTACTCCTAGCGCATCACTTCTTCTCGTTACCTTCCCCAGACAGCCTGCTGATGACGGCGTTGTTGGTCGTCATTAGATCGCATGGACGACCCTAGACACCTCCGTGCTGCACTCCTACCGGCACGCCTACCGCCTCAACACGCCCTCCGCCTTCAGCCGGTCCATGAACCAGATCGTTCTCTCGAACCCCGGCATCGGCAGGTACTCGCCGACCATGGCGCGGCATCAGGATCGGCGGCGCGTGAGTAAAGAACAGTTGGCGCTGGCGGTGAGGAAGAACTTCAATGCGCTGGCGATTCATGAGAGTGAGGTTATTGTGGATTTCATCTATAGTGTTAAGCATCAGGGTGAGTGCCCTTTCTCCCTGAGTTGCGGGCTGATGCTGAGCTCATGGTCGGGGCTGGGAACTGACTTTGCTTGGGTATGACAGATAAGAGTTTTAGGATGCGGTTTGCGCCGCAGAGGAATCGTTGAGGGGGGGGTTTGGGATATTGTTAGGCTTTTGGGCAGGATGGGGATATTGTGTTGCATTGCTTGGTGTAGGATGGGTTGTGGGGTTATTGCTATCGGGCCAAGGGCCTTGCTTTGGTATGATGATCATTACTAGTATTCAGTTATATATCTCTAGTAAAAATCCTGTTACTAGCATTCTAAATCCGAGCTTCGTATTTGTGAGTGACGCAACTGGCCAATCAGACGCTAGGGCGGAATTCTGCCATGCGGAACTTTTTCGCAACTACCGGTAGGATCTATAAGATTCTCTCAAATCAATACTGATATGCTCTCTCGATATCAAATTCCAATACAACCAGACGCATAGGGACTTACTGATAACACCAACAAATACGGCAATCCGCCTTGGGCGGTCAACGTCGAGATGAGCGTCGTCGGACCCAGTTTGCCATTGAAGGCGGTCATTCCCATCCGTATCCTTAACATACCCACACATTGCCAGCAAAGCAGTAGATGCATAAGAAGGGCAGCGCAGACGCGGAAGATCAGTACCTCTACTAGGCCTTCAAGCCACCGATCAAGCTTTTGCAGGCCATTCAGAACAGTGCAAACTACCTGTCACGCACGGGTATGCCCCCGCTGACCGATACTATACGGTGTTCCAGCCCACCTACTTACAACTATGCTAAACAGTATTTCCACGCATCACCTACTTCCTACGCGACCAAGAACCCCTACACCGTCCTCGGCGTCGACAAAACTGCCTCGGCGTCCGACATCAAGAAAGCATACTATACTCTCGCGAAAAAATACCACCCGGACACGAACAAAGACAACGGGGCAAAGGACAAATTCGCAGAAGCGCAGTCCGCCTACGAGATTCTCTCTGACTCCAAGAAGAAAGAAGCCTGGGACCAATATGGTGCTGCGGCCTTCGACCAAGGCGCCGGCTTCGACCCGAGCGGAGCCGCAGGAGGAGGCGGCGGCGGAAACCCGTTTGCAGGCGCGGGGGGCTTCCAAGGGTTCGGAGGAGGTTTCGGCGCGGACTTCAACTTCGAGGACTTATTCGGGGCGTTTGCAGGCGGAGGACGGCGGGGCCGAGGATCGCGGCAGTCGCCCTTCCAAGAGGAGATTCTAGTCGGGGAGAACATCGAAGTGCAGACGCACGTGTCCTTCATGGACGCCGCCAAGGGGACGTCCAAGGACATCTGGATCACCCCGCTGGTGACATGCAAGACGTGCGCCGGCGCCGGGGTCAAGAAAGGCACGCAGCGCACGGCGTGCAAGAAGTGCGGCGGCACCGGCACCCGAGTCCACTTCATGCAGGCCGGCTTCCAGATGGCCAGCACGTGCGACGCCTGCGGCGGCCAGGGCGTCGCCATCCCCCGCGGCGGCGAGTGCGCCTCGTGTACCGGCAACGGCGTCGTCCGCGAGCGCAAGAAGGTCAAGGTCGACATCCCCGGCGGCGTCGAGGACGGCATGCGCCTGCGCCTCGCCGGCGACGGCGACGCCGCTGCCACCGGCACCGCCGCCAACCCCGGCGCGCGCTCGCAGCCGGGCGATCTCTACGTCTTCATCCGCGTCGCGCCGGACTCCAAGTTCAGTCGCTCCGGCGCCGATATCCTCTACACGGCTGCGATCCCGCTCACGACCGCGACGTTGGGCGGCGAGGCGAGGATCCCGACGCTGGACGGCGAGGTCAAGGTTAAGGTCGCTACGGGTACGGGGTCCGGCGACAAGCTCACGCTCAGCGGCATGGGCATGCGCAAGCTCGGTGGCCGGCGGGGCGCGACGGGCGATTTGCGCGTCGAGTTTAAGGTCACGATGCCGAAGTACTTGACGACTAACCAGCGGACGATACTGGAGATGTTGGCGGATGAATTGGGCGATCAGACTGCGAAGCGGGTCATGAATGTCGGGAGGAATAAGTAAGCCCTCTCTCTCATTCCACCTGGCTACCGGCGTCTGTCTGTCGGTCTGTCCGTCCGTCCGTCCGTCCGTCCGAGACGGCAGCAACTGACCTCCCCGTACCGTTCCAGCTCCACCTCCGGCTCTCCCTCCTCATCCCCCGCCTCCACCCTCGCCGACGCGCACAAGAACGAAGGCTTCCTGAAATCAGCCTGGCACCGCCTCACGCATCAACACGACCACCTGCCGCCCGACTTCGATTCCGAACCGACTGACAAGAAGAAGAAAGACGATGAGGCCGACGAGCACCCGAAGAAAGCGGCTGGGTCGGGGGGCGGTTGAAGGAAGGAGCTTCCGCGCTGCAGTGGTGATGGGGATGGGATGAGCTGGGATGGGGTTTCGTTCGTTGTATTATAGCATTATCTTACTTAGATTGCGAGGAAGACGGTGACAGTGACGAGGAAGGGGGGAGATGTCGTTGGTGGTAGGGGATCGTTGTTGTTGGGGGGGTGTTTCTGTACCTACAGTCCCTAGGGGGTTCGACTGATTCAGCATTCAAGGGGCGTGGCTTTACACAGTATGGATGTTTCTAAATCGCCTCTCATGTGTGGCAGAAGTCCTCTTGGACAAAGGATCGTGTCTGGCATGTCAGTGTAAATATGGAGATATGCTGTGACGCCGGTACCACTACCGTAACGGGGAATCCATATCTTGAACGTAAACTTCAACGTCACCATATTGGGCACATCATTGATAATTTCATGTTCGATAGCCTCTACCGACAACAATAAGCTAAGCACCGTTGCACCACGACCTCACGGGAAAAGCCCGCCGCCCGCCGGCCGCCAGATCGACCACGCCCAGCAGCGAACCCGTGTAAGACGACCCTTCCCTCCCCGCCCTGTCGTCCTAACCGTCTAGCAAACGCCGTGTCCACGCTACGCGGTATTAGGGAACGGTAGCGAGCGGCTATTGCGGTTATCCAGGCAGTCGTAGTGCAGAATGAACTCGCGCTGTCAATGGTCATTCTGCTGTCAGCTAGGGAGGTTGGTTGGAAAGCCAAAAACGCGAGCAAGATAAGAAGAGCACAACGGGACGGGGTAAAGGTGCGAGGGGACTGACTCTGGTTCGCTGCCACAGCGACGGGTCGAAGAAGACGTAGAAGCCTCGCTCGGCTTCGGGACTGATGGGGGTGGGTTCGGGGTAGGAGACGTCTTTGGTGAGCCATTGCTTGAGGTCTTTGTGGTAGCGCCAGTTGCGGTTCGTGCTGAAGAAAGACCCGAGGTTTAGAAGAGAGAAATTATGTTTGGAAGGAAGGCCCAAGAGCGGGGTGCTTGGGGGGAACGTACAGTTCTTGAGCGACAATCTCCTGCATGATGTCGCGGGGCATGGTGTAGAAGATGTACAGCAGGGTCTCGTCGGAGAAGCTGGGCACTTTCGACTGCAGCGGTTGGACGTTTTGCACCGTGTAGCAGGCTGGGACGGTGAAGTCTGGCTGGATGGGTCTTGAGCCCGACTCGGCGAAGGGAGAGGCGAAGTTCGGATAGAGCGGGCTGTGGCCGATTGGAATTCATTAATGGTCCACAACAACTGAACAGGTTTGGAGTCCAGATATGGCTGACTTACTCGGGTTGGTTCAGATCCAGCCCTAACGTTGTGAGGTCCTGTCCGACAGCGAGGCCTGCGACGTCGTTGCTGTCGTGTCTTATCATACCCAACAACCCAGCAAGACCGAATCTATCCAGTTCATTCATTTGAGATAAAGGCACTTGTTCTGGAGTCTGCACAGCCCCTGGCGAGTCGACGAGTTCACCGCCGAAACCGCCTTGCTGCTGCTGCTGCTGCCGTAGTGCTTGTTGAGACTGTAAGTGAGGCTGCCTCTGCACTTGTTGCGGCTGCTCAGGGAATGGATGTGGCTTTGCGGTCAACTGGAGGTTCTGCATGCTAGCGAATATGGAGTTGCCAGAATCGCCATTCAGAGGTAACCTTGTCCCATTCTAAGTAGAGAGTCAGCTGTGAATTATGTTACCACGGTATCAGATGTACACCTTACGTGGTTCTCCTGATCAGACGATCCGATCTGCATCTGACGTCCGAGATCTAATGCTGATCGAGTCGTTGAAACACCTGGGTGGACTTTGTCAGCTCTGGCCAGCACACTATCGCTTCAATAACATACCTCCAGCCCCATGAATTGAAGGTGAGAGGATTCGATCGGACAGAGCTGAGGGCCTTCTGTTTTCCGGCTGTCCATTCATGATATTGAACAGGCCTCCGCGATTCTGTAGAGATGGTGGCTGAGCGAGATTTGCTCCAAGTCCAGTCCCGTTGGGATACCCGCCGAACGCAGCATTCTGAATAAGACCTCCACGTCGATCTTGACCAATCTCGCCGTTACCGTTTCTCCCTAAGGGTGGAAAATCGTCGATATTCCCCGGCTGCGGTTGGTTGAGTCCTGACAGTTGTCCGACGCCTGCTTGACCTCCATGACGGTAATCATCGAGTCCGTTGGTGAATTGTGACGAGGATGGAAAGAGGTCATCGTTCGGTTGCTGCGTCGGTTGTTGGGGGAGCTGTTGCGGTTGTTGGGGTTGCGACTGAGGTTGAATGGATGAGAGTTGTTGATTGCTAGTCTGATGCTGTGGTCGTTGAACAGGGGTGTGTTGGGAAGCTCGCTGATTCGCGTTGGCCCATACGGCTTGTGCTGGGTTCTGGTGCTGAGGCTGAGGAGCACCTGAAAGCGAAGGAAATTCGCTGTAGTTATCGACTACGATCAGCTTCGAGCTTGTACCGCGACAGACGCCTCGTCCTTGACTTCTCGTGTAAGGATGACCACGCCACCTTGAACGTAGGTGCTGCTGCCTTGGCATGGTTGGGTTGACTCACGATAAGTCTAAAGGTGTGGCAGGTTGAGACCCTCCAATTGTTTGTGCGAAGCTGGTCATAGCCGCGCTAGTGGGCCGTGATTGTGGATTTGGAAGCCCTGGCGCGCCACCCATGGGCACTCCGAAGCCCCAACTTGAACCGCTTCCTACATTCGACGAAAGCTCGAATCAGCGAGCTAAAACCACCCAGAACTTTTTAAGATCTGTTGAGCGTACCCAGCTTTCCGTTTGGCAATCTGCTGGCTCCGAGAGGTGCATTGCGGTTCTGTTGTTGTGGTTGAGTGGGGAAGCCTGGGATTCCTCTGAGAGGCTGTGGACCCGGACCTGTGTTTTCACGACTCTGATTAGCCGTCATTGCTAAAGGACGCCTCTGACCAACGACGAGGCGAGCATAGGTTGACCATGGCGCGATAGGATCTTGTGGGTGTTGAGATTGAGCTTCAGCTGGTAACATTTTCGATGGTACAAGACCGATCTGTTGCACTATAAAACTATCTGCCATAGTACGAGATACTGTGCAGCATAGTGGCCCTATTACTAGGATGCAAGCCTCTTGCTGGAGTCGTCCTAGCTGTACTCGCCCGCCAAAGCCATCACAAGAAGCCTCACAACGCGACGCAAGAGATGGAAGTGAGAGGGGTGAATAAAGAACGGACCTGGTCTATGCATGTTGGTTCTTATAGATCGAGACCTTCTGACGGTGAAAAGGCTTGTTGTTTGATGTTCCTGCTACTCGCAGACGGTCACAAACGTGAGAGGAAGTCGGATTGCTGGGGTTGAACCTCGTCGCAATGTGAAGTTACAACTGAGCTCGATCAGCGGGGACTAAGCGGATTAGGTTTGACTACGGCGGAGGAGATCTTCCGGTCCGATGCACGGACCATGACTTCCCACAGGGCTGACAGCTACGCCAGGCTTTAGCTTGCTGAGGACATGCTGGAGAAGGTGGCGGTAATTGAGGCCAAGCACAAGCATGATCACTAGGGTACTCTTGGATTATGAAACGTGTCAGCCTGAAGCATAGGGCACAGGAATAATCAGTCGGTGCTGGTCAGCGACTTAGTATTGGGGGGAAATGTCAGTCGGTACGGTACTCTGCGGCCCTGGACCCAGAAGTTATCAATCCACATCACCAAAAAACCAAAGACCACGAGGAGATACTAAAGATCATTTGTTTCTAAGAGTGATTTGAACGTCTATAGAGCAGGATGCTCCTGCTCCATAGCCTTTCGAATACAGTGTGTCATTAAATCAGCAGCTCACGAATGTTCACGCTCTCATACCCACTCTATAAGGGATCAAGTGTAAGTTGACTATTCTCAACACGCAACCGTTGCAGTTTTCACTTAACGTTAGCTGCTGGTAGCTAGGCTGGATGAAGGAAAGTCGCTGCCTGTACACAAGGAAAGGTTAAGGTATCAAGCAACTCAAACCTGTCTGGTGAGAAGGATCCTTAAGGCACCTCACAAGTAGACAAGCCCAACGATCAACAGCCATGCCTGACGCTCTGACAGCGGTATGCACACCTGAAGCAAGTGCCATACTGCAATTGGAAGCGCAAATCCAGAGCACCCTCAATGAACATCATTGGCTCCCTAGTAAAGACGAAGATACCCACCGTAGACCTACAATGTAGAGCGAGCACCCGAACGACGCCCCCGCTGCCCCAATCAAACATCTCGCGATGCAGAGGGATCTGTGAGAGGGCAAAAACCCAAGCATTGTGACAGCGCCCTTTTTCATGAGACGTTCAATGATGACTTGGATAAACTGTGCCATTGGCCGACAATTTTCGATCGATATGCGGTGGTGCTTCGATGCTGTGCGCTGTCGTATTCGGATGGAACGTTGAGTCATCCTGTGAAGCGATTTCTTCAGGTATCTTGCATGGTAGCACAAGGCAAGGTATCGTAAGCCGCTCCCTTGCCATTTGCTAAGAGGAGAGGAAGAGTATATGTAAGTTGATTACTGTATGAATGGATACGAAAGGACGAGAAGAACGTCCTTCAGTTTGACCTATTGTCGATCCTCGCTTACCACCAATCCGCGCCAAGCCTTCTTCCCGCAAAACGCAACCCCAAACCCTCTCTGCACCGCCGAACCCTCACCACTCACCACGCCCAACACGAGCGTTCACCGACTGACTCACAATGCCCCCCCCCTCACTCACCCCCCTGATCCCCTCCTCACGCCTAGCACCCCCCTCCTTCCTCGCGCCCTGCCTGGCCTCCATAAAACCCCCCCCATCCGCTGCGCAAACCGCTCTCTTCTCCACCACCACAACGACACTCTATCCCCGCGACTACAACCGCAACCGCGGCGTCTCCGCCCTGCGCAGGACGGGCGTCCGCCAACCGCTGTCCGTCTCCAAGGAACCGCTCCCGCAGCCGGTCCTCGACCCCAAGAAGAGGGATAGGGTGAAGGTCGACGAGAAGCATGGGTTATGGGGGTTCTTTAATCGGGAGCGGACGGTGTTGAGTACGCCGGAGGAGGATGATGCGCATGGTTTGTTTCCGCCTTTCCTGTTTTACCCATCTTACCCTAGGGGGTTCTCGTCGCGGGTGGTGGCGCAGTTAAGAGAAACGAAGGCAAGGGAAAGAAGGAGTAGAGCTGAGCTGACACAGCGTGCCGCAGGCCGTGCATGGACCGTCGAAGAGCTCCGACACAAATCATGGGAAGACCTACACAGCCTCTGGTGGGTATGCGTGCGCGAGCGCAACAGACTGAGCACGGAGAGCTGGGAGCGCGATCGGTTGAAGGCTGGGTATGGGGAGCATGAAGCTAGCGAGCGGGAACGAACGGTACGTCGTCTCTCATTACTTGCCCCTACGCTGCACGCTTTTCGCTCCTCCTCCTTTCCTCTCCCCTCCTCGAGAGCGGAGGAAAGAAAATCAAACAAGACAAAAGCACATCCCCCCACACAGGGCCAAACATGATCCGAGAAACCCCCCACAAAGCATTCACTCGCCGATATCCGCCCCCACGCGCCGCCTGAAAAGAAATCTTCAACGCGACCGGGGGGCATGGAATCACTCCTGCAATCTGATGGCCCCCCGTCCCTCTCCCTCCTTCCCCTTCGGAACAATGCCTGAGAACAGACTCACTGACATCCTCCCCTTCGCGCGGAAACAGGTCCGTCGCACCCAACGCGCCATCAAGCACGTCCTGACCGAGCGCTTCTACGCCTGGGAAGAGGCCCGTAAACTCGCGAAGGGGGATGACGAGGTTGATTTGGCTGCTGGGCTGGGCGGTGAGGGAGTGGGTGAGGGAGTGGGTGAGGGAGTGGGGAGGAGGGCGTATCGGAGTCGGGATTTTGAGGTATGTAGCTCGTTGTTTCGTGGAAAGTCTGTGGGGATGTACGCATGTGGTTCTGGTTCTGGTCTGCGTTGTGGCGTGTTTTGAGGTGGATGGCAAGTCGGGGTGGCGGGGGGATTTAAATGCTTGCTGACTGAGTGGGGGGTAAGGATGAGAATTTGGGTGTGGGTGATGGTGTGGAGGGGAGGGTGGGAGGTGAGGGGACGAAGGGGATGGTGGCGCTGTAGATGGGCGAGATGGGACGGGACGGAACGGGACGAGATGGTCTGACTGAGAAGCTGTAGGCTGCGGTTTATGGGAGAGGGAAGCACCCGAGGACGATCGAAGACGAGTGTGGATGTTAGACCTGTGTAGTTATATGACCGTCTGGCTATAGCGATGTTGGAGTGTGCGGAAAGTGTGGTATACATACAGTATTGAGATATCATATGAACTCGGTACAGGTGCAATCCGTCAAAGACATACAAGATGGATAAAGGCCAAGTACTCGTAGATTTGTTACTCTCGTCTCATTAGTCTATATGTATTGTTGAGGTAACCCATCCATCCCGTGGCACACAATGGAATGAAAAAATGGAAGACAGAACAAGGACAGTCTGGTCTATCTTCGCGGGATTTCTAATCTATCGCATCATCGTTATGATGGAAAACAACCCCAAGAGAAAACTGCACTCAACACCTCCGTCGCATCGAATCGTCCATACCGTATCAAAAAACGCCGAGGGAAATATTAGACAGAAGAGAGGCAAAGTCCAAGGCAGCCACCCGAAGCAAGACGCAAGATGCACATCGTCAATGTCGTTATCGAATGTTGGAAGCAGTAGGCGACGAAAGACTATGCGGCACCGGCCGAGGCGACAGGCTCGGAGATCTTCGTGACTTGGTTGCCGGCCCGGATGATGCGCTGGCCCTGGTCGTCTTTGACGAATTGAATGTCCTTGTTTTCCCGTTGAGCGCGCTTCCAGATCTCGACCTCACAGCCGCCACGGATGACGCCTACTCTCATGGTGGAGAGCAAGTTGTGAGCGGCGTTAGAGTGCATGTATACGCCGCCGTTGAACATGGCGGTGGCATCCTTGCCGATGCCGGACTTGATCATGGCCTTCCCACCTGGGTGTTCCTTGATGAAATCGGTGACGTCGTGAACAACGCCGGCCACAGCGATCAGACCTCGCCCATTCTTGGCCTGATCCTGGAAGTCCTCCCAATCCATGACGGGCAACGAATCGAGAGGGACACCCCAATCGAGCTTGGCGCGCTTCTGGTCGAGCGTCTTTTGCATCTGTTGAACTCTGCCCTTCTCGATCTCGTTCGATTTGAACTGCTTGAGATCATATGCGAGACCGAGTTGCTTCCAGACCCAAATTGACCATTTTGTCGGGTCATACTGGTGCCACTCGATAGCATTGCGGTAGTCGGAGGGAAATTCGTGATGGAAGTTGTGGTACCCTTCGCCGAGCGTAACGAGCGCCGTGATGACGTGATCACGGGGAGAGTTGCGGTCGTCAAATGGCTGGTCACCGAGCCAATGGGCAAGAGAGTTGACACAGAAGGTTGCCTGCTGGACGACAAAGGTACGTAGAATGCCAGCGTAGATGAAGCCACCGAACCAATCTCCCCAACCGAGGCCGGTGATGAGCATGGGGAATATGATACCCATGAAGATGACAACTTTGAGGTAGTGGCGATGTTGCCATACGACGACCGGGTCTTCGTTCAAGTCGGAGATGTCGGTACGGCCAATGCGTTTCGGGTTCTGCTTCAAGAGCATCCATCCGAAATGAGAGTAGAGGAGACCCTTGCGGACGGAGTAAGGGTCCTTCTCGGTGTCGGTGTAACGGTGATGAGCGCGGTGGTCTCTTGCCCACCATCTGACAGAGCCTTCAACGGCACCGCCACCAACAGCCGCAAGAAAGATTCTGAGGGGGAGGGTGGCCGAGTATGACGTGTGTGCCCACAGTCTGTGGTAGCCTAGATGAGGTTAGGAAAGAATTCCAATTGAGATTGCTCGGTACATCTTACCAGCCGTGATACCCATGCCAGTCCAGAAATAATACGCCACAGCCCAGACTGCAGTCTTCCATTGCAATGGGGTCCAAATGGCCTGAATCAGACCATAGATGGGAACACCGATGACGAGGACGACGTTCAACCAATGGATATGCTTATACCAGTTGGCTCTGGTTATGGGGCTCTCGCTGATGTGAGGTTTCTTCGGATCGTAGGATTTGTTCCGGTTTGGCTCCGATGATTTCGCCATCGGTGAGGGTTGTGAGGAGAGGTATTCAGGCTTGACGGCCAGGTAGCCGGCAGCTGGTTGACTGGAGGGCATGATGGATGGAGTAGTTGTGAGTCAGACCGTGTGAGGAGGGAAGAGTTCAGAGTTGAGAGATGTGAGGTGAGAGTTGAAGGTGAGGATGAAGATAGAGAAGAAGAAAAAATGAAAGTTGTAATGAGGAGTGGAAAGGGTTCTAATATGAACGAAGCAAGAAAGTTTAGCGTATGTATGGGGATGATGCCGGCGAATTTCACCGTCTAGCGTTGAAGGAAGTGTCAATCGAACCTTGAAGAAATGTCCCAGCTCAACTTAGTGTTTGAGCTTAGAGCGCTGGGGCAGAGCAAGAACAAGAACCGGTGATGATGGATGATGTGTTAACTCACCCCAAGAAAAAGATTGACAGAGATTGGATTGGCATATGACATCTGTTCCTGCTTTGACCGGCGAGAAAGTTAAGGTACGGTAAGGTACAAATTGTTGGGGCCCAACATTTTCCGGGCAGTGAGAGTATGGAGTAGCATGTCATTGGCTCGCTTACGTCATGGGCCCTCATATTGACAGGTACTTACTAAGTTAGCGGCGCCGCTTTACGTCGTGAATCATCATCATCAGTACGAAGTAAAGTTAGTGAACTCAATTATCAGAATATTAAATATCCAAAGAATATTTTCGGAGGCTAGCCCAGTCTCCACGCATGTACCATCAATGATTTGACAAGCAGCACATTCTCAGCATTGAAACAGCTGCGATGACGCTATCTCAATCTTATGTGAAGAACTAAGGTGACAGCCCTACGAGAAATCGGCGGGGGCTAGCTGGAAAGCTCCGACCGATTGTCGAACTTCGAGATTCCCAACAGTCCCTTGGTTGGTTTCATCGGTAACTTCCAGACAGAGCCGGTTCGTTATGACTAAGCGATGATGCAAACATCATCCCCAGCCCTCGGCATCTTAAACCCTCAAGACGTCGGGATGATCGTATTACCTAGAATGTAGGGTAGTTTATGACGAACATGTGTTGCGTTCTGACTTACATGGTTCTGCTGGGTTCCTCATCCTTTAACAGCTTGTTCCCAACGAGGCTTAGGCTTCCGCAGTCGAACGATGAGAACATGGGCTTCAACGCCGAGCGGCAGACCACATGTGACAGTATCCTCTATCAGGATAGATGTCTCTACTGGACACGGACATAGTTGGCTGTCCAGATTGAATAATGCTGGGAAGCTGATCTGTTCACATGCTTGAGCCGTGCTTCCTTAGGGATGCTTTGACGGTGCTTCGCTGCTCTCAAACTATCCGGTGGGACATTACTGTAGATCAAGTTGATTGATGTGATGTCTGTTGATTTCATGACAGTCATGCATACTTCAGAGGTATGGAGATGTTGAAATCACATATACAAGGCAATGCGAGAAATGCTGCCCAGTGTGTGTGAGGATATGGTCTGTGATGGTGTGGCCGTGAGAATCACTTTCTGTCACATGATGTGTAGATAGCATTCTTTGCATCTTACATAAGCGTGTGGCAGATGGATAATCTTAGGATTTCTGGTGTTAGGACCTGGTGTTTATGGTATAAGATTTATTCCATCATTCTTACTTTAGAATCCCAACTTCATAAACGAGTAGTTTACCACAAAACGGATGGCTTCCACATAAACTTGAAAACATTGACAGCGTAACACTGCGGATGTCACAGCACACAAGCAAATGGCCCTCAAAGGCTTTCCACGTTCTCTCCGGCTCTGGGAATCGTTGGTTGGCCTGATACGGAAACCAGACAAGCCACCTGCTGCGACAAGTAGCTTGTTACCTCAGGAGGAACCGGATTCATATAGACTGGGAGGATTCCATCGTGTTAGACTGGGTGACAAGTTCGACAACCAGAGATATACCATTTTAAGAAAGCTAGGTTATGGCCAGTATTCTACTGTCTGGCTTGCACACGACTCAGAGTGAGATAATTTTGCCAACAACTGATGAAAGTTCGCTGACTTGACGGTCCCTAGCTTGCGAAAACATGTTGCCCTGAAACTACTCAGGTCCGACTGCTACGATGGCAGCCACGACATCTTTGAACTAGAGATGTTGCAAGCTATTTCACGCATATCAAAACATTCCACTCATCCGGGCCACAAGTACGTCGTGCAGCTTCTTGATCATTTCCATCATATCGGGCCCAACGGAAAGCATACCTGTCTTGTGTTCGATGTTTATGGGCACCATCTCGGCTTTCAAACGGCGAAATTCAAGCACTATAGAGTCCCTGTTAGTGTCATGAAAGACGTTGTGAGGCAGTTGCTTCTTGGTCTAGATTTCTTGCATCGAGAGTGTGGCATCATACACACAGGTACGTTGTGCTTTGGACTCCTCTTACTTTTACTTGGAAATAGAGACACACACCTCATCTTAGAGAGCTGACATCATGTTATTTATGTCAGACCTGATGCCGACAAATATCGTTCTTGAACTGGAAGATCAAGAAACAGTAATTACGGACTACCTTTTGCGCACTTCCCCTAGAACGTTACCGGAATCGGAGAGGAAACAGATTGCCGCAGATTCTACTGAAACTGCAGACTCTCTTGGCAACCCTCTGCGTGAAGTCATTCCAACGCCATTGATTTCGGAAATGGAGAAGATTCACGTCAGAATCATAGATTTCGGAGTCTGTGTGTGCTCCTGGTTTAAACAATGTCCATCTCTTTCAGTGGATCTAAACCTAACAGCTAATCTTCGTCGTCTTCCTTTAGCCTCTTGGGTCGATCGGCACCTGACTGAGCACATCCAATCGCCATACCTCCGAGCACCCGAAGTTACCCTAGGCGCTCCTTGGAGCACCGGCGTTGATATCTGGAGTTTAGGGTGTCTTGTATGTCATCTCATAAAAATCCCGGGTACTTTTGATTCTACTCTTTTGGCTTCTGTCCCTCTTTCTTTCGTCTCAAACAAAATACCAAGCTTGCAAGCATAGCTGATGGACATTTCCGACTCAGGTGATCGAATTTATCAAAGGTCATTACTCATTCGCGGGCAAGGCAGCTAAGAGTGGGGCGTGGAATGCAGAAGACGACCGCCTCGCTCAGTTGATGGAGGTATTCGGGCACTTCCCAGAGAGTCTCCTTGCCAGAGGGAAAAGGACAGATGAGTTTTTTGACAAAGAGGGTAAGTCTTTGACTTAAGCGGAATTTCACTCTTCTGCTGCCTTTAAGATGGATCGCATTTAGGCTGTTCTCGAATGTTGCCACAACTTTGGAAGACGACATTTCACCTGTATTGATACCTACTAATTGCAGCTAACAGGGAACCTTTTGCGAATACCGAAATTGAATTCTGTTAGCTTTGAAAAGTTCATGGATGGTGAAACCGAAGCCCTGCGGAGACCGGACGATATGCCAGTTGACGAAGTTCCAGTATTTGTTGACTTCTTGAAGGGCATGCTGGCAATCAATCCAGACGAAAGGAAGTCGGCCGCCGAGATGTTGAAACATGACTGGTTGCAGCATGGCCTCAAGGAACAGTGAGTGGCTTGCCTACGAGCATCTGGAACAGAATGAAGTTAATAACTCAAGGATTAGAGGTATCTGAGAATATGCAAGTGTACGCGCTTTAGCGTCTTGTGGGCGTTTAGTGGGATCCTCTTAGTCATGAAAATGTGTCGAATGGGAATGATGGGATCCATACCCAGAAGGTCTGCTTGAGAGTTGATAGCCGTTTCGTATCGTACTTCGAGCAGCGTAGGAGTGCTCAGGCCACAAGATTGCACAAAAGCTGGCTCTGACTTCGGTCGAACATGGATTTGACCTTCATCAAACGCCTGTGGCCTGGAGTCAGTGACCAGAAAGATGGGTAGAAATAGGACCGCCCAAAATCCTTGTATCTCGCTCTTAAGCTTGGACAGGTGAGGGTTGATAGCTTGAGTCTGCCCTGAGCCATGAATGAGAGATGTGCTTGAGGGGCATGATTCACCAGGACGAAGACTTTGTTGAATTGAAGTGATCAGTTGGAACCAAGGAAATCATCCATCTTGACTCCATGTACGTCCAATACCCAACAGAGGAGTTCCACCCACTCGCTGAGAAGAACAAGACCCTGATAGCAGCCATATCTACTGGTAACGACGAAGCTGTTGGATAAACCGCTCCATCAAGATTAGCGGAGTTCTCTTAAGGTATAACGCCTTGGGCCCAATCCTCTTCCCACCACTATAGGCTGCCCTAAGGTTCCGTACTATTCGTTGTTGTCTCTTTACAAATTCTCTCGAAGATCTTCCTCAGCTAAAACCTAGATCCTTCCGAACAGTCGCTCCACAGACATCTAACTCCGGCTCAGCCTACGATGTTCAAAACCGCGGTTCTCGGGTTCCCGTTGAAAGCCATCACCTGGCTCAGGGCCGACATCTACAGAAACAGCCCCGAGAAGCGCCTCGAGGCCGAGGCAGCGATCCGGAAGTTCTACAATGACAATGAAGCTAACTTGGAAGCACGTGGTGTGACTGAGGCGGAAGTAAGGTGGGTGAGTCCAGCTTTCGTCCCGTGGTCCCTCTACTGAAGGGACGCGCTATAGAGGAGGTAAACACAATGATCCGAAGAATCCTGATCCAAAAGGGGACCACTGGACAGTCGTGCTGCAGAACCAAAACGGGGAATATGTGACTAAGAAGCACGTCTATCCTGAAGGAAAGGAATGATCCCCAGATCCTTCTCACTCCTGGGACTTCAGGATCCTGATGTTCGTACGGGGTGGTCACGCCGTTCTCAGGCTCACCTTCCTTTCCCCATCTTGTATTCAACTCAGAGAGTCCTGAATGGTTCAATGAGTTACTAGACTGTGGTAGCTCAATGCTTTTGGACAGCTCTGTCAACCAGATTGCAGATTGCGTCCATTCAATGCAATCAGTTGACCGATGATTTCCTCTCCAGAATGCTACTATCTGCTATCTCCTTGACACTCGCTTTATAGGACGACGCGACCTTGTCTGTAGTGAGATCGAACTGATCTTGTCCTACTCGTTCTGTTTCATACGGGAACTAGGGTTTAGGACGTTCTTTACCACACTGTTATCTCTTTAGTTTTAGTTTCAGCTACCAGCACGGTCCAGGAACCCAGCCATTCTGTCTGCTCCTGTCTGCACTTCATTGACTCCTGCACGTCCACTGAAGCCTCGTCACTATATCCTCTGTCTTTTTCTGTACAACCGTTATAACATCTCAAATACTTCGAAAGACTGCAACATCCTGCTTCAGATGTCCATTTCCTTGAGTTATCTGCTTGACTCTTTCTGACAGAGATCGCATCAGCTGCTGTTCTGGCACTGTTTCGGGAAGTATGAGGTACCCTTGTTTGTGATCAATCTCAAGGTCCAGCGTGGAACGGATCGGAAGGCTATGAGAGTCGAGTACTGGGCTTTGAGTTTACAGAGGTTTGGACCAAGTCAACATTAGTCATAGGTGTCTTGTCTGTAGGTACCTTAGTCAGGGCTATACCAGCCACTACTCAAGTCCGAAGTTGGAACTGGGATCAGGTGGAGGAATCCCTTCGATATATCCTGAATTGGGTAGATCGAACAAGCTTCCTAGGAAGACCAGATAAGGCAAAACAACCAGCTCCTTGTCAAGCCCAGTTGACCATGCATAATGTCATTTTTCAAAGTAAGTCTCAACACTTGAACCTTGGACCATACATTGAAGTCATGCCTTCGAAAGGTTGAGATCCCCATCCTCTCCCCTCCCACCCATTTCGATATCATCCCGCTTTTCCTGCCGCAACCCACGCTCCTGACGTTTCTCGATCCTCGCCCACTCGGCCCTATCGGCCACCACATCGGTCTCGTTGGCCGTGATGCTCGCCGCCTCATCCTCGACCTCCTCAGCCAGCACTAGGTTCAAGAAGATAGCCAGAAACGCCGTGACGGCAAATCCAGTCTCCATGACGAGAACAATAGCATCAAAGAAGGCCCGCTTCGCGCGATCGTTGCCCGCGTAGGTAAAGACAAACGAGAACCAATTCGGAACCAGCGTGGTGCCGAAGCCGACTGACATGGCGGCCGTCAAGATGAACCGGTTCCGGCGCGTAAAAGGCACGGTGGAGATGATGCGGATGCCGGAGACGGCGACGGCGGAGAACAGGAACGTCGTCATGCCGCCCAGCACGGAGGCCGGGATCGCCACGAGCGCCGCAGCGAACTTAGAGAAGACGCCCACGAAGACGAGGAAGAAGCAGGCGGCGTAGCCGGCCTTGCGGTTCGCGCAGCACGTCAGTGCGATGACGCCGTTATTCTGGGCGAAGGTCGACATCGGGGTGATGGTGCAGAGGCCTGCTAGCATGCCGTTGAGGCCGTCGGCGAGAACGCCGCCTTGGATGCGTGAGTCGAAGAGTGGGCCTTCGACTTCGAGACGCGAGACGTCGCATGTGGCTGTGATGTCGCCGATGGCTTCCATTAGTAGTACGATGTAGACGGCGAGTAGGGGTAGTACTAGCGGGCCGTAGACGCTGAGTTTGAAGGTGTGTACCCAGATGAATGAGATGGCGGGCGCGCTGTCGATGCCTGAACGGTCGAAATAGCCTGTTGCGCCGGCGATGATACAGCCCGTCAACAGCCCGAGAACGACGGCGCACGACTTCATGATTGGGGAACCAAAACGTTCGCATATGATGATGGTGGCGAAGACGGAGAAGCCGAGTCCTATGAACTCAGGACTGCCCCAGGGAAGGGCGTGTGGAGAAGTGTTGCTGGGGCAGAGCACAAAGTTCCCACTAGTAGGACGTGTGAGGCACGTCCCGCTCCCGCCAGCCCAGCCCTGAAACCCGGACTGAATAAGAGAAATACCGATCAGGGTAACGGTAGGACCCGTGATCAACGGCGGGAAGATACGTTTGAGGTATCTCGGAGACGTAAAAGACAACGCAATCTCGAGAATCGCGCAAACACATGCAGTCCCGAGGATGGCGCCGTATCCGTCAGGGCAGGGGAGCTTCGTACCATCCGTCGCGGTAGGGCAGAAGCCCGTAGCATACATGTGAGCCAACCCTCCCGTGGCAACCGGTATGATACTGAAGCTGGTGCCCACGACTGAAATCAAGCCAGTCCCGATGAAATAGGGGCTTTTGTAGATGTGAAACCGGGTGATCTGAACGGCGGAAAGAACGCCGCAGACGATCAGGGAGGTCGACACGAGATATTGCGCTTGGGATCCGCCGAGGTTCGCACCTCCCTGGCCTGCGATGATGATCGGAGGAGTGATGACGCCAGCCAACATGGATAAGGCGTGCTGGAATCCTAACAGCAGCGCCAGCACCACCGGCATGTCATCGTTCAAACCGAAGAACGGAGCAGGCCTCCGTGATTTCCGCATGAAAGGGAGGTTCGGTGTGAAGAGGAAAGCGTAGTCATATTCACCTACAAGACCTGCCCTGCGTGACGTTGGAGCCAGTCACATCAAGATTACCATGACAGTACAACTTACTTCGTAGTGAAGGCTCTCAAGAATCTCCGCCCCTTGGTTCGGAATGACCTTGAGCCCCTATCAGGGCCAATCCGATCTGGTGAGTCGTCCATCTTGACACTCTGTTCTCTATGTTGGAGGGACTTAGGGAGCCCGCGCAGGAATTGTAAAGACCATCCAGCGTTGGTGATAATCTGGGCGGTCTTAGTCCGCAGGCAAGGCAAAAGCAGTCCCAGACCTCAGACGGAGGTTTTGAATAGAAGGTACTGCAGTGTAGGATCTCCAGCTTCCACTGAAAATCCACAAATTTGAATTCCAAGATGAAGACGATTGTACCTGCATGGGAAGAGATGTCGAGCAGGCACAGGCACGTTACACGAGGCCCCGGTTGGAGACAGGGAGAGTAGAGTAAGAGGTCAAACCACACAGGCTCCTTCCCAATTACAATAGCGCCAATCATCTTGTAGCAAGCTGTTTTGACATACTTCACGCTCTGGCCTGGGCCCTCCCTACCACCGTGCTGATCCATGGGCGGGGGAGGGCAACATATCATCAGTCAAGCCAATAACACAGTATCAGATGCTATATAGACAGATCGATAAGGTAGAGCTCTCCAAGAAGACAGATAAGGCCATTCAAGATGGCCCCGCGCGATTATGCAAGATGATGATAATGACTTTATCCGGGAATCATTTGGTGGTGTTGGGGAAACAGATGACTAATATATTTTAACCCCTCGGCCCAGTGCCTGCCGTCTTTGCTTCTGCGAAGTATTAGTTTTCCACAATTCGTTGAACAAGCTCATTCTATCTAAGAACAAATATCGATATCAGATTTCCAGTTGCCATGATGTTAGACTCGAGAGCAGTGGGCTCATACATGAAAATGAGTGTTCCCTAGTCACAACCACAAGCTTCTTCTCCAACAGCCGGTGACGGCAGAGGCGCCCTTTCTCATAAATAGAGGTCTTCGTTTCATTGGCATTGCCATGTTCGAACGCCAGCGCATTTTATACTTCAGATATTCATCCCTGCGGAATATAGCGATGATTACCCGTCTCCAAAACCTCAATGGCATCGCCAACCCTAATGCTGCCCTCCACGGAAGCCGGGACCATTTGCATGCCAAAAAACCCATACTGAGGCCCACCCGCATCAACGTTGCGAAACTTCCTAAGCGTTCGATCTGGCTCGCTAGGATGCCTTTCTCCCGATATCGGATCGACGTTCGGGAGCTTGCACCGGGCCGTCCTGCAAGCTACGAAATACTCGTAGCCTCCAATCCGTATCCTCTTCCAGCCATCTTCAGCATACGCGTCCGGTCCGGTGATGATGAAGTTGGGCCGGAATCTGAGGGCGCTCAGTTTCGGTGCGTCTTCGAGCATATTCGTAGAGAGTTCCTTCACACTGGCCAAATTGAGGATATGTAGCGGATAGGCGTCGGGGAATCCGATGACTGGTTGATACCCAGCCTGCTCCATCCGCGGGGCGCATCGGTAGACCTCCCTCTCGTGCTTGTGATGGACTCTGAAGAGGGACAATGGATTTCTTATACCCAGGTAGTCTTTCAGGTCCGGTGGTACGTGAACGCCCATGTTGAGTGCCAGAGGAGAGTCCTTCCATATGGTCATCTCTTCGGTGGTGTAGCCGTTGTCTTTGATTTGGTCTGCCGTAGGGTGTAGAGGCACTCGGAATGACTCCTCTAGTACTCCGACCCTAAACCACCGGCACAGTTTAGCCCAGAGGCCTCTCCAGCCACCTTTTTGACACGGATACCGCACGATCAGAACCCCGCCACTCCGTACCTCGGCGTGATCTGGCGAGTAGGTTACAGACGCAGGATCAGGTACCCAAACTTCGGTTTTCAGTGTGAGTAGCAACCTGTGAATTCTCCCCGTGATGAACTTCCACATAGGGCCCGCCTTCTCAGAACCTTGCTTGTTGCCCGGCACGGGTTCGAGCTGAGCGAAAGTGAACTGCCGATCATGTTCCATGCCTGTGCGTACGACATTGCCCCTGTTGAGTTCAATCCCTGCGCAGCTTTTCACAGGATAAATCCACAAGCTCTTGATTCGCCAGAGGTCATTGCCATTCTTGTCTTTGCCTGGGGGCCCTCCTTTGGCATACTTTTTGTCAAATTCGTCGGCAAGGTTGCTTGTCACTCTCAAGCCTAGCTTCCTGCATCCTTTCGGCTCTGAACGTGCGGCTCGCCAGCTCGAGATATCAAAGAAGAGGAGCGCGATGATTGGACCGAGACAAAGAGGTAAGACAATAAGTAAATACATTCCCACTGGTAGATCAAACCGTGGGATAAAGCTCAAATGCTGGAAGAACATGTTGTCACTTATGTACGACGCTAAATGAAAGGAGTTTTGTGAGAACACCGTGCGAGTTATATATATGTATACCACTTCCTTAGCACTCGGGAAGGGTCTTGAGCTTCTTGCTCAGAATGTGACTCTTCTGACTCTCAAAAACACCCTTGTTATTTAACGCAGAACAAAAGTAACTTCAATTGTTTCATGCTGGATCCTTCGACATAGTCAAATGAAGTTTACCATTGAGAAGATTGCACAACTCCCGACCCAGGAAAGAAGATGGGGGTGAAGATGATGACTGAAATCTGTTAGCGGTTAGCCTTGGAGCCAGATTGCAGGGTTGCGGACTTCGTTTCTTTATCATCATATTTAATATTACCTTCGCGCAGCAATGCCGCACGAGGAGCTCGAAGCTTAGACGTCCCTCGGGCTGTCTCCGTCATCCATGAATTGTCTTGACTATTATTAGCAAGGGCAATGTAGGGAAAACGTACCCGCCCAATTCATTGACTACACGGCCCCATGGCCGAGCATGATATCTCCAATTTCTCCTCTTCATCACCACGTAGGCTATACTGCGCCCCTGAAGATAAAACACTAAGAATTTCAAGATCGCCTCCCCACCGTCTCCGCGTCGCAAGCCCTGCTGAACCTGACCTCCAGGCATTACAAGCCGATCCCTACCGGTCTCAGGCAGCTCGATGCTCTTCTCCAAGGGCGCAGGGCAGGTGGAGTAGATGAGACTGAGCATACATTGGCGGGAGGCTTAACGAAAGGGCGTTTGACGGAGGTGTATGGACCTCCGGGGGTGGGGAAAACGACGTTTGCGTATGTTGGTTGGACTTCTGCTCTGTTGTCAATTATGTACTTTTGATTTTGCTTGAAGTCCGTTTGCGCACCTGCCCTCTTTCAGGCTGCTATATCAATGTTTAGCCTCAACAAGATTCTGATTGAAGTTGCTACAGGCTTCAATTGTGCGCCAATGCGCTTCGTTCTGGGGATAGGGTCTTATGGATAGGTTAGATTTCCCGGGCAAAAATGAGGCCTGCTACCCAGCTCCCCTCTCTCACCATATTGCAAAACATGTTACTGATAGTAGGAAAACAGATTGTGCATTTCCCGTGGTAGGGTCTCGTCTTCGCCAGATATCATCAAACTCTGAAGCACCAGAATCTTCGGAAACGGCTCCAAGCATGGAAGAGCTCCTCAATCGTTTATGTTACTTCGCGACCCCTACTCTCCCACATCTGCTCGCCCTACTCCTCCATCCAAATCCAAACTTCCCGCCCGATAAGACCGGCCTCATCATCATCGACTCCACATCGACTCTTTTCGCAACAGCCTTCCCAAGACCAACAGATACTTCCAACGCGAAACAAGCTAATGGAAAGATGAAGGATACAATACACTGGGCAGCCAGTAGAAGATGGTCCGTCATGGGCGACTTTGTGTCGAAATTGAGCAAGCTGGCAGTCACACGGAACATAGCAGTCCTGCTGACGAATCAGACGACGACCAAGGTCCGAGCAGATACGGGCGCGCTATTGCGTTCAGCGATGCATGGAGCCAGTTGGGATGCTGGGATCTCGACTCGCATTGTTCTATTTCGGGACTGGGCGCTACGTCCGGGGGAGGGCGAGGGGGAAGGAGGGCACAAAATGCAAGCAGTGAGATACGCGGGGGTATTGAAGGCTCAAGGAGCTGTGTATAGTGATGGAGGAGGTACTGGTAGGGTTGTAGCTTTCGCCATCACAGATGTAAGTGGTCATTCTTTGCATTCTTGATGTAGAGACGATACTAAAGGCAGCAGAGTGGGCTGGAAAGCCTGGAACCTATTCCTGCGAGTTCAGACATCGGACCTCTACATATGCTACCAGGGCCGCCACTCAAACGGAAGCGTGAAGAGATCGCCGACAGCCAATCTGAAGATGAAGAGCACGGTTCGGATGAAGAATTTGGATGGGTAGATGATGTTGACCTAGCGCCTGAGGGGCTTGTGGATCATAACGGCAATGCTGGCGACAACTACGAAGAAGGTTTTACCAACGCCAATAGCTAGGTCGCTTCCAATTTTGGATTGGGATTGAATGTTCCGCCTCGTCACGAACTCCGAAAACTACCAGTACTTGGGGGAAGTCCAATCAACCCAAAACGCACAAGAAACATATCACGACCACCGCCCAGTCCCAACCCTAGAAGAATCCAGAATGGTCGACACTGCTGGACCCTGGCTCGCATGGACCCGAACGTAGAGCGGCCGGCCTGAGCCCGCTGAGCTGCGCCACCCTCTCTCAGCAAAAGCTAGGCATTAGAAGTGCGCCAGGCGACTCTCTAAGTCAACAGCTTTGGGGGTTGCTTCATAGGCGGCCTTACCTGGGAGCGGCACCCAAGTCATCTGGGCCACATCAGTAGGGTAGTAACCATAATTTTGATGTACGCCTTTCTAAGGGTTGCATGGTCGAGCTTTAGTCTCATATATCAATTATCCCTAACCGCATATGTCGAAGAGCCACATTCGACGCTCTTCCCAACACCCACAGAAGACCACAGAAGACGCTAATCGCTACAAACTTCATGTCCATCGTCGCCGATACTCAGTCCGCATCGCAAGAGGCAAAGTACGATCTAATGTGCTGAGGGAGCACCTCTCGAACTCTGGAGCATCCTAAACCATCTCCGCCATGACTTATCCTCCAACCAGCACGCAACTGGCACAAAGCGCAGACACTCACACGACTTTTCCTCATCAACACCGTTGCCAGATCCTTGGGGATGATATGAAGCTCCACGAGTCCAAATTCCGTCCAATTCGTCGCGCCATTCTCGATAGATGGTCCACGCGCCTCCGACCTGTCTCCATCATCCCCTCATTTCCGAAACTGCTAAACAACACCCCTCATCCAATGACAAAATCAACAGCCCACCACCGCCGTCTCGGACACCCACCTGACCGCTCCATCACCTCTGATCAATCGCACGCAAGTCGCCCGGTCCTGCGCTCCTCTCCAAGCCCAAAACAGTAACACCACTTCACCCGGTATATTCGACGACGCGGATTTCTACGCCGTCCTGCTCAAAGAACTTGTTGTCCAGCGGATGGCTGATTCCAACACCGCCCCTTCACTGCCGTCTGTATCCCGCAACCTCTACACCAGCCACGGATGCGATACCGGCGATCAGACCGAAGGAAAACAAGACAGAGATTGTCGATACGAAGGCGAGTCAAGCCCAGAAGGTGAGATCAACGGTTCATGAAGAACTGGTCAATTCCACGGTCCCCGAGAATCGACGTCGATGGGGGGATTGGATATCGCTTATTCGGACGCAGGGTCGCGTTGGGCGAGGATGTCGAATTGGATGGTAAGAATGGTGAGGACGGGGTGGGGGAAGGGCGTGTACAGTTATTGTTTTGACGATGCCGGAATGACAAAGCTCGGTGTCAATATTGAAGTAATCGAGGACGAGTGCGAAGAAGGAGCTGGCATTTAGCAGGGATGTTATCGCAAATATGGATAGAGCTCTTCGTGCTACGTATGTAGATGCTGACTGGTACGACGACTAACCAGAAGACTGCCGAAGTCTTAATGCTGCTTTCAGCAGCTCCACCACTTCATTATGCCCACCGCGACGTGCATATGACAGTGGTGCTCGACCATCATTATCTTTTGAGTCTGCCTCAACATCCTCATGTTCTATCAGCAGTCTCACCACTGCCTCATGCCCATTCTCAGATGCATATGACAGTGACGTGCGACCATAGTAATCTCTTGAGTCTATCTCAACTTTCTCATGTTCTATCAGCAGTCTCACCACTGCCTCATATCCACGCTGAGCTGCATGTGACAGTGAAGTTTGACTATTTGAATCTCTTGAGTTTATCTCAACATCCTCTTGTTCGATCAGCAATCTCACCACTGTGTCATGCCCAAGTTTAGCTGCACATGACAGCGGCGTTTGGTCCCGCGAGTATGCGTTGACATCATAGCCGGCGGCCAGTAGTCTCCGAACCAAGTCTTCAAACCCAAGACAAGAGGCAGCCAGTAAAGGGGTTTGACCGTCGAATTTGTACCAGTGCTGTACGACAAGGTCCTGCACTGCCCACCAAGTGGTAAATTGAGAAGATTTGGCTTCGAAAATGGTCAGTACTAAATCCATCAACTGCTGATTTTGCCTCATATCGGCTTGACGAGCGTGCTGTGGCCAGTGCACAGCTGCATAGCACAAAAAGTAATGAGCACGAATAAGCTTGGGGATTGTAATAGAATGAAATTGTGCAATATCCTTAAATTCAGCTTGCGCTAGATATGAGATACAAATATTGGCAATAGCAAGGTTCGACTGAGTTGAATTTAGTGAGTGTTTCCAACATGTCGAGGCGAAGTCGACGCTACTTGAAGTGTAACGCATTGGCTTCTTGCCGAGAAGGAATTCTTTTGCTGTTTGATGGATCAAATATATCTTTTTACGCTCGATGATCACGAAGAGGCCACAGAGATTTCGGATCTTTCTTCGGAAGGACTCCTCAGGTTCCAGGTCTAAGTCTTGAGACGATTCGTAACGCTCCCCTTGCCCTAATCTCTCGCCTATATTGAACGCAACATTCATCTCTCTAATGGTCATTGGCCTGACCGCCACAAGTACTATTTCAAGCAGTCTCCTCGCTTGGTCTGGGTCTGTGCTTCGCCCAAGAATTTTCTCATACGCATCGGATACGGACTTAGGCATACTTTCCACAAGTTTCTCGAGTCGCTTTGGGGTAGATTCCAGCGTTCGTTTGAGTTCGTCGAAGACGAAACGTAACCAGAGGTGGGTTTTATTCTCCTTCGTTTTGAGATGTCGAGCGAGTTGTTCTTGTACACCTTCATCAAGCCCCCGGGCTCTGCAAATCCTTGGGATCTTGTCATCGATGACCAGATCGATTTCACGCCCGATATTCTCTGATTCTTCGTCTCCTCTCAAAGTGATAGAAGGAACGTCCTGAAAGTTACAACCCAGTTCAGTCTCAATCTCGGAGTATGGTCGACTCGTCAATAGAAACTTCATTCTTGTGCGCATATTCTCCCCATGACAATAAAACTTCCCTAAGACTTCGATCAGGATGTTTCTCTCCGACTCTTCGCATTCATCTAGAGCATCCAAGACGCACACAACCTCCTCAGCAGCAGGATCCGCTGCAGCTTTCCGCAAGATATCCCATAATGTGAGGGACATAAGACGAAGCTGGGCCCCGTTGGACTGAAACTGCTCCAGTGCATATTTGAGAAGTGCCGGCTTCTGTTGAAACAGCTGATGTAGTATTGCTGAAAGAGCGTTTGCAGCCGTCCACCGATTGCCATCATCATCTTTGAAGAAGAAGTAGCAGACGGATATTCTGCTGTCATCTTTCTTGAGAAGGTTTTCGTCTATAAGGGCCTTTGATAGTACAGATTTCCCACAGCCTGGGTCTGCAAACACGTAGAGCAAATCCGGTGTATCCTTTTGGTGCCAGCGAAGGAATTTCTCATGTTCCAGAAACCATTTACAGGTCTCCGGAGCCCTCTTTTCGTTTCGGTCTTTGTCTTCTCGATAGCCTGAAGCAAGGCACTGGAGGCACTTCGATTCTTTCTCCGTTCGCCGGAGTATATAGCAAGCTTTTTCAGCTAGCTGCTTCAGGCTCCCAGAGACCAGCTTGAAGCTACCGTCTTCGGGATTCGGAAACTTGTTCAACATAGTATGTGCGACATTCAGAGGCTTGCAAGGATGACAATCAAGACAAGCAGATTCTTTTGGCACAAGCTTTATGTTCTGATTAACACAGTAGCACTATTATTTGTCCAGGTTAAATGTACAACCTACCGGCTTTGGGCTTTCAAATTTTGTCAAGGAACCTCTCAGCCAAGGTGGTAAAACAGCATTGGTGACTAGCGTTGGTCTAGTCTCGTAGAAACATGTAACCTCAATGTTGTCCGTCCGGGTCAATCTTCCGAAGTCTATCAGCAGGTTATCGAGGCTAGTTGATCCTATCACCAAGTCCTGCAGAACAGTCGTAGAGGTCTCTTCTCCCATTACTGCGGCCAAGTATAGCTGCCATCCCGCGTTTGAGGCAGCTGCTGTGCCTCAAAATGGGGTGCCCAAGAAGACAATTCCAGCAGTAGACTCGAGGAGATAAGTGTATTGAGAACGATCCCTCAAAGCGCGCTCGAGTGCCTACGTATGCCAATGTCAGCAAGCTTGAGTCTAGGCCAAACTTGATTCCAACTAGTGTTGACGCCAGAAGGCCTCGCTGCCGTACAGACGACCCAGCCCTAACTCTTAGCAATGACAGATGGGTCAACTCATACCTGGGCAACTATGATACCGCCGAAGCACGAGCCAATAAAGATAAGCATCCTCTCCCCTAACTGACCGTCCTTCTTCCCGCGTACCATGTCAAGAAAGACTTGTCCAAGGTCCATAACCGACACATGTTGTGCGTTGCTCGAATAATTGAAGTTGTAATCAAATGCCCAGATACGTGCTTGTGGTAACACTTTAGGCAGCATGTCTTCATCACAAAGCCAGTGGCATTCTCCACCCTCCGCGTTCTTGCTGTTCTTATAGGCAGTCCAGGTTTTGGCCGCGGTTGTTTGAAGTCCGTGGACTGCGATGATACTAGCGGTGTTAATGTACATTCTAGAGCGCATTATCAGGTTACCTACTCGAGCGTTGTGCCACCATTGGAACCATTCCTTGGGAACAGTTGTTCCAGTCTTGGTAGGCCGTGCCGGGTATCCTAGTGTCCATAAGCTCTCCCTGATCTCACACTTGAGAGTATGACGCACCATGACACTCTGAATCGTGACGGTAATGCGCTCCGAAAGCTGTTCGGGGTCTCTCAAACTAAGGAAGCGATTGGTGTATGAGGCTAGGTGGCTAGTTGTTCAGCCTAGTTGACCGAGGCTGTGCCATGAGGCTGCACAGCTTCGGCGGGCTTCTCATGGCCATGGGTGAACTTATAACCTGGCCCATGGACCCTCGAACAACAAATGACGCCCGCAAACCTGCATCCAAAACGACAAGCTATGAAGATGCCATTCTTGATGGAGTATCAATTGAACAGGCAGTTACAATTAGATCGTGCTAAGACGCCGCCAGCACTCCGTTGCACAGACGCACATTGGACAACGCTCCCCGGTCAGCCTCGAATAGAACTAGACAACGGTATTCAACTGAATCGATTCCTGCAAAACGACTTGTGCACTCCTGAGCTCGATCGATTGACACCACACTTATGGCTAGTATGTTCACGGGCTGTCTTTGATGTGGTTTGGAAATTCCACCCACTGATTCGTTGGGAATTGAGGTTTCCACACCCCGAAGCTCTCACGTTTTCCCTTTGCATCACCAAGCTGTTCGAGGACGAGAAATCGTCCCAACCGAGGCCTCCAAACTGCATCTCGTCTGGCCTATCGCCAGATATTCATCAAACCCATTCCAAAGTACCTACTTTCACACGCGTTCTGGGAATACCTCGCCCTCCAGCCCGCGGGCTTCCGCAGCGCCGCGATCGGCTTCATGCGAACGTACTCGTTCTTGGTGTGTTCGGAGTCGGACTTCTTCTTAGCACAGGAAAAACGCCTGATTCCCAGAAACGATCCAAATGCCCCCGAAGCGCAGCACATCACTTGGGAATCTTTCTCCAGATTCATCTGTTCCTTTGACTGCTATGGCGACGAGGACGTGTCTCCGCGATACAGCTATGGCGAGCTTCGCCTCACTAGGCTTAATTTTTATTCGCGGATCTTCTTAGGAAAGCTCACCTATCACCACATTGATGCGCAATGGGGCCCGTTCATCAACGGGATCATGGCCCCAATCTTCACAGTCTTTGTTATCATTTCCGTCACTCTAAGCGCGATGCAGGTGGAGTTGGCTGCCCAAGGGATCACCGACGTGGAACCTCGATGGGCGGCCTTCGCATTCACATCTAGATTCTTCTCCGTGGTTGTTTTGGGTCTTATAGCATTTGTTGTGGTCTGCGTCATTGTTTTTATGGTATACTTGTTTGTTCACGAGCATGTGTTTGCGCTACGGATACTCAAGGAGAAAAAGGCGAAGCCCCACGGCGGAGCTTGGAAGAGCCGGAAATCAGGGGTGGTATGAATGCCTGCGGTCTCACTGGCTGATATGAGTAAGTTGTTGGGGGGGGCTACGCTGGGTGAAACTTGGGTGGAAATGCAGGTCAGGACTAAGAATACAATAGAGTAGAATGGACACGGCAGGTGTGTCTTCTGTTGACTTTTCGAGGGTAATTCATGATGATGCTTTGAACGATAGCTTATTCAATATATCGGCACCAGAGAACGGGCCTCTTAGGGCTCGAAAAAGCGAGACGTCGAACGGCGATCCATCTTCGGGATTTCGCACCGCCATCGAAACGGCTACAATTTCTTACTAGGTCGGGAGTGCTCTCAGCGCATACACCTGCAAGAGAGTCATTATCGATGGGTTATGAGAAACGGACTGTGTTGAAGACTTGATCTATAGGCTTGCAAGCTATTTCAAATGCATTCGCATATCATCAAATCTAACCTTTCAGACGAAACCCACTACACTACATCCATCTCACCTTCCTACCATCTCACCAAACCAACTATAACACTCTCCGTGTGCTATATCTAACTCGTACTTCATCCACATACCCCCACTCCAAAACTCCCACGCGCAGACCCCAACGCGCATTGTGCGCGATCAGTTGAACCTGGGGCCACTGGAGCGGGGAGGTCAGTTTGAAGAGGAGAGTGGGGGTTCTCTTTGTATATCAGCCCCGGTAAACAACCTTTCCATCTCAGGGTCCCTTACCAGGTTTCCATTCATGTCGCCGTCCGCCACCAAGTTCAGTTCAAGCCAGGTCAGGGATACAACACGATACGACACAGACGATACGATGACATCGTGGCCCCTCGTACGGATAGCTACAGCTACAGCTACAGCTACAGCGAGGCACAGCTACAGCCTGACGTATATTCGGTGTGCTCGATACCCTCACTCAGACATGCAGTCCACGCCCGCGTGTAAGTTTTCGAGAGATCTGTGTTCCTTCAAGAGGAACCCATAACATAACCCGCAACAAACATCAACATAAACGTAAACACAAAGTCAACCTTCCAACCCACCCCTCCCTCCGTCTCTCGTGCCTCGTGCCCCCCAAACCCATCACCAAAGACCAACACCCTAACTTACACGCCCCAATCGGCACCCACCCACTCACCCGCCGGTCCAGGCCGAGCGCCTCACCGCCTCACCGCCTCACCGCCTTCAATTCCCTGCTTGACTGCGCGGTGCCCGTAGAGTATACCTACTAAAGGTACTGTACCTTAGGTTCAAATAGCTTTAGTAGAGGCGCCCGGGGCGATCTTCCGCTTCCCACGTGCATGCCTGCATTGCCGCTGGCGCAGAAGTACCTTTACTTTAGGTACTTTGCTGTACAGGTGATCCGGGGTAGGGGTAGGGGTGGGGTTGTGGGCTGCGGGTGCGCTTGTCGCGGGATATATTGTCGACACTGTTTGTGTATGGGGGTTTGGGGAGGGTGGGGGTTGAGGGTTGGGAGTTGGGGGTTGATTGATTTTAGGTGTGCGGGAGAGCGAGTAGAAGGGATGAGACGAGGAGGAAGAAGAGGCGGAGCAGTAGGGAGGGGTGAGGGAAGAGAGTGAGGGACGGAAGGTATGTAGGAGAAGGTTTGTTTGTGTTCCGTTGAGTATCGGTGTTGAATGCGATAAAATTCTATATACCGCTTGGATATATCCGTAAACCAAGGAAAGATATATACCTGGTACCTTGAGCAAGCAGCTCACACCCATCCCGCACCTTCCCACCAACAAACGAAACCCAACGACCGTTTCAGCTTGCCTGCCAACTGCCCGCCAACTGCCTGCCAGCTGCCTGCTTGATTGCCTGGGCAATCTGTCGAGAAGGGAGATCTACGATCAGGTGCGTCAGGTACAGTGGGATGACCTGTCAAGTTCGCAGCGTGCAGCTGGCCGTACCTCGTACTCAACCTTACATGCAGTGGAGTGCAGTGCAGTGCAGCGCAGTATACCTTAGTGCGGCGCGACGCGACGCGGGCGCGGTTCGTCGGTTGGCCGGGTCGTGGCCCGCCGAAAGGCGGTCAACTCACCGCGTTGCCCTCTGTTGTTCTTTTGCTGCTGCGAGTGGGCTTGGGCGTTGGGCTTTGGTTCCTGATCCTGTTCCTGTCGATGTTACGTTGGGGTAGTTGTCAGCTGGCACACCCTCTACTGTACTTCGTTCCTGGGCGGGCCTTGATGGATTTCAGGTACGGGGACAGGTACGAGTACCGGTACAGGACGGTTGCCTTGGCATGATGTCTGTGTTACGTTCCGTTTGACAGCGAGGCATAGGTCGAGAGAGTGTAGGAGCTGGAGGATCACAACATTATTAATTTTCTAATCTATGATGACAGTCATCTCGACCCAATCTTACTCTGCGAATCCGCAGGACCACCATGACCCATCGCCCGTAGACGTCGCCGTGATTGTGTAATGCCATCTATAATCCCAGTGCCATCCGTGAAAACGAAGGAGAGGAGGAAAGGCATGTGCATGTATACTCATATACCGCTCGGAGACGACCGTGCAATGCTGAGCAGAGTGTAGTGGAATTGAAGTGACAAATGAGGTGAGAAGTGTATCCCGACCAACACCAACTAGGTAGCTCAAACGCCCGAAAACTGTTGTCGAAAATCCGTACGTCCCATTCTAATACCTTTCGTGGAGATCACCACCTGCGACAGACCCGGTAGTTGAAGAGTTGCCGGAGGAGAAGCCGCTACTTCCATTCAACAGATCCTGCACGGCCACTTTGGGTAACGAGGGTACCGGAAGCTTTCTTTGCGCGCCGTCCGCCCTGGACATGATCTCCGTGATCCGTCCAGGTCCATACGACTGTGGAGGATGCGGCATATGGTACATCGCTAGACCATCGGCTTGCGGTTCCATCGGCGCCAACGCTGGCGTGTGCTGCAGGGAAAGGTGTCGGATCCCAGGCAAGTGCATGTCGTGTATGCCATAAGGACGCAAACGAGGCGAGTGAGCCGGCGTCGCCAGCGGAGTGTGATCTGGCGTCGGCGATAGCGAGTCGTGCGAAAAGGTGGGTGACGAGGGCGCGGTTGACATTGGGGAGTTGGGTCTCGAGCGTTTCGACATGCGATGGCCAAAAGACTCGTCCTCCTCATTCGAGTGCGATCGAGACATTGAGTGCGAGTAGGCGTAGGCTGAAAGGGAAGGCAGGCGACCGCTGTTGTGAGAGTAATAAGGATGGTGATGGTGATGATGGTGGTGGTGGTGTCGAGCCACCGGCTGTTGCGAAAGTGGGTGATCCTCGCGCTCGACCTGGGATGCCGCCGTTGCAAGGAGGTTGATGTCCAGCGCGCTGTGTATACCGTTTGGACTTCCACCACTACCTCTTGCATACGGTCCCAGGCTCGACGGCATGTGGCTGGAATAGGCCGAGTAGGAGTGAGGCGGAGACACGTTGGGTGATGCGACTTTGGAAGTTGGCGCTGACCGCGACATGGTTTTACTCGGCGGCGGCATCACCGAGGCCATTGCTGATTCGTGGGGATAACCGACCGAGGCGGCGGCCGCTGCAGCTGCGGCATGGTGGGATTTATTACTTCTCCTCGAGTTCGGGTTGTTGTGTATTCTTGAATGTCGAGTGAGCTCGTCGGATCGACTGAAACGCTTGGTACAGCCTGGATATGAGCACGGATGCGGTTTCTCTCCGGTGTGTGTTCTGATGTGTCGAGTCTGATGTTCTAATCGGTGGAAGGCTTTATCGCACAACGGACATTTGTATGGTCGAGGTAGGTCTTGTCTTGTCTCGTCTTGGCTGTCGGCGCCATGCACCAGAGGCGATAGTAGGCTGACCGGGACTGAAGCCATCTCGTGATCGTGAGCGAAAGTTGGATCGATGTTGTATGAGGATGGATTGGACTGGTCTTGGAACGAGAATTCGGGGTTATGTGTAGGTGAGTTCCCGGAAGCGGATGATTTGCGCTGCATGTGATACGTGCAGGAAGTGGGATATAAGCGTGCGGGGGGGGTGATTCCGAAAATAGAGGGAACAAGAAAATAAAGGGAAAAGTTATTCAGATTGACTTTGTGCCGAGGTGGAAAAGTGGACGACTTTTGCTTAAGCAGTCGCACGGAAGGATCGGAGCTGATGAGGAAATAATTCTCTCATAGCCTCACAAAATATGTGGGTAAGGTAGAGCCCGAAGTGATGAAAAGTCGCCCCGTGTCCGTGCCCGTGCCTGTTGCCCGAATTCTGGGGGGAATGTGATGATGAATCAAAACAGTGGGACCGAGACTCGGTAACGACACTAAATTTGGGAGCTGAGCTGAAGCAGATTCTACCCTGATGACGCAGCCAGGGTCGCCTGTAATTTGGATGTCGCTCCAAGTGTACCTGGTATGGTAGGGGTTGCCGGAGTGGGTCGAAATTTGCCGAGTATATTAAGGAGATCGGTGTAACGGAAGATTTGTCGCGGGAGAAGCAAGGTCGAAGGTGAACGCGGATGCAACTGCGACTGCGATCTTTGAATGTGGAACGAGCTTATACTCTGTTCTTCTGCTGGGAGGAAGTGATCGTCACAGTGACGGAGCTCGCCCCGATGACCTCGTCGTTTCTTGTACCTGCACCGTCGCGATCTGCTCCTGCTTCTGCCCCAATGCCGGGCGTTGAGCCGAGAGATCTAAGTCGACCGGTCGGTCGTTCGGCGAAATTTTAAATGATCGATTTGTGGAGAAAGGTAAAAACGTGGTGGGAGCCTAGGTAGGTAATCAAAGGCTTCGCCGAGGTCAGAGGATGATTTGAAGAGTGATCAAAGATTTTTGTTTGTGGCGAGCGCGACTGCGACTGCAACTGCAGCAACTGCCTTGATGTTTATGTTGGGCCGAGATAGCGCTCCTTGCGAAAAGACGGAGAGAAAGAGCGATGAGATCGAAGCTTTGTGGACTTGGCCTTGGTGAGAAACTCTGGTAAATCGATAATAATAGAAGGGTATTTAAGTGACCTAGTAGTGATGAGCGATGATGAGCTCACGGGAGGTCGGTTTGGTTTGATCGAGTTGGAGATTGGTATGGTACCTCGTATGATGAGGGATGTGGTAATCTGGAGTGATGTGCTGTCCGTCCCTGGTAGGTATGTTGAATACACTTTGCTGGTTGTGATAGCGTGTCGATAGCTCTCTTCCAAGAATTGACGGTGTTGCCCTAATCTCAGCTCAGGAATGAAGATGATATTGGGAGTCAGAATGGATCTCTGTCCGCCGACTCCAAGGTAGGATGAGGTAGATGATGTGATGATGGGCCGATAAAGATCCCTACGTGACTGCGCGATGAAGGCCAAGACCGACGGGGAGTATGAGTTGCTGCTTGTATGTGAGATTGATGTTCGGCCGAGAGTAGTAGTAGTAGTGAGAGATAGACCCAGCCGAATGGGGAAGTTGGTGTTTTCGCGATGATGATCTTCGACCAGATACTTTCTCCCCACAAATAACCTGTCTAGAAGCGAAAGGAGTGTCTGGGGAGTCTGGGGAGTCTGGGGAAAGCAAGGGGAAGTCCAGAAGGGGAAAACGGAAAAGGTGGAGGGAGTGCGCTGCACTTTATCTTCTGATTCCTGCTCTGCTTTGCTTTGCTTTTATTATTCTGCTGTGCTCTGCTCTAACCCTCCACAACTACTACAGTACGGTTCTGACTAAGGTGCTTTCACTCCCACACCGCCCCACGTCTCGGCCGCCTGCCGTGGCTGAATGTGTTATCTCCTATTATTAACTAAGGTACCTTATTATCGTCATCGTCATCATCATTACCGTACTTAGGTACCCGGACACCGGGGCACGCCGGCTGTTGCAGAAATTATATGGAACCACGCACGAATACATCCAAGTCATCATCCAACAATCCAACATGGCCCCCAAGTCTCAGTATTTCTTACGTATCGTCGAACCCTTATCCCCATGCGACCGAATTGCAGACAGCTGGATGAGACTTGGGGTGCACGGTGCACGGGGCCGGGGCTCGCCTTGATGGCCTTATGTACTTTCGTAGCAGCTGGGAACAGGAGACACGCTGAGACCGGGGTCACCCCAATGGACGAAACAGTCGGAAGGGAAAACAAGGCTGCCTTCCTTCGCTGCTGACGGGATGAGTGGCACTCATTAGAAGGGCGGCCAAGGCATGTGACAAGGCGACGGGGGACTGGCAGCCTCTTTGGGGTCGACATGGTTTCTCCATACGCCAGAAGCCGAAATGCAGCTTGCAGTTGCAGGTGCGACTTATAGGTTGCAAGTGCATGCAGGCTGCATGATGCAGCTCGCAGGCGCAGGGCGCAGATTGCGGATGCGGCTAGAAGTCTGTAGTACCCTGTTGACTGGAGGGTGTGTGGGGGGATGGCGGCCTATTCTCGTCCTTGGGAATGTGTGAGTGGAGGAAGGTAGTTGTACTTGTAGTGTACCCTCGTGGTACAACGGATGCCTATTATTGTAAATAGTTACTCGTATTATGTTACCATTCGGAATTAGCTATCCCTGCGATGGGATCGCGAGTAACAGCGCATGGGGTGCATGCCCGAGTTTATCACTGCCACTCGTCAACATAGCATGACGATAACGGACCTCCTCCCTTACAGTACTCGTCATTCGCGCCTTGGACATCAGTCCATCTACTTACAGTAGCTTATACTGGCACCTTTACTGTGCTTCGGCTATCTTCCACATGATCCTACGTTGTCTGGGTCTACAAGCCATATCTTCGATGTTTCCTGAGTCGGTATGACCATCTTTCTAAGGAGTATTTATTGGTGGTCCTCCAGTGGTAGTACTATGAATGTACTTGTATGGTAATCCTGTTGCCATCTCTTTGGGAACCAGAGGTTTTCTCTCCGGATCAGCAGGGGAAAACGTCCCCCCGTTCAGGGATAACTAAGGGGCGACATAAGTGCTGATGTATCTGCATTTTCTCAGCCGCGTGGGGGCGTAAGGCGGGCCACTTTCTTCTGGAAGCGATAAGCGTGCTGTGGGGTAAGGTACGCCTTGAGTAGCCCGCCTCGTGCGAGGTCCAGGGCTCTCCATAGGTCACCGACAGTGCAGGCTATCAACCATATCCAAATGGAAAATTGGGTGTGGCTATCGGCGGCGGACAGAAGGAAAAGGAAAAACTCAAAAGATCTTGCAATGGAAAATAGGCGGCAGCATTCATACATGTACATATATTGAACAGTAAACAGAAACATGCGATAACCATGCTACATAGGTAATTACTCAGAGTAACGACAGCTGCTGGTTGACCTTCAAAACAAAGGTACAGGAGCTCGCTGAGAAGTGAGGACTGGAATGGGGAAATACTAATAATGAGAAGAAGAAAAACTCATTAATCGCCGTGAAATGGGAATAATGATTTTCGTGGAGTAAACGGAAGCCACGGAAGCCACGCGACCGATATGCAGGGAGTGACTATGACACTGTTCACCTTCGTACTGTATTCAATATTATCCTTTGGTACGAGAGTAAAGCTCAACCCGAGAATACTCTTACGTTTGCATGCAGTGTGGAATCCGCACTCTTTTCTTTCCTTTTCTTGATCGTCAGCTCATCTCAGGTCGCGGAACCGGCTTCTGACAGGGACACCTTCCCGTGGAGCCGAAACGACGAATACGGAGTACCAGGTACGGAATCATGATAATGCCACGCTCCCGAAATAAGAAAGCAAGGGGAGAGTCATAAGTACCCGAAACCTCATCTCCGGAAAATCAGCCAGTCCGATCTGTAGTACTGAATACAGGCATACAGTACATTTAGTTGCCTTGCCTCATTGCCTCTTTGCTTTGCCTTGCCTGTCCATCTGCATCAAGCGGACAAGTCGGAAGCGTCACATCACCAGTCTCTCAACACCTATCAATCACCTAAACAGGGCATATAAAGCATGACTGCCTGTACAAGTACCTTATCTCCCGTGCTCACATGTAAGCTTACATGTACATACAACGACTGCAGCCCAGGGTGAAGATCATTCGCAGCCTGACCCATTGTTTCGTAGATGTTTCGTGGGGGGAGCGCTTCGTCTAGAAAAGCAGAACCTGATGCGTTGTGCATGCATGCATATCAGGATCATGTGAATTTATCCCTGTCTGTGTGATTTGGTTGGTATGTATCCGATCAACAGTTGACCAATCTCGCCATTGTGGAAGTGGAACCTTGGGCATAAGAAAAACGACAGGTGGCCTTGTTGTCCTTTTCTCTACCGTCCATGAGTCTACGGAAGCTTTGGGTACACCTCAAAGGCAGCACACGGCTCTATCGAGCCAGCTTTGAGACCGGTGCCGACTTGCAGTTAGGAAAACTCGATGCCATATCGCCCTTTTTCGCCAAAACAAGGTTGCTAGGACCGCAAGTGAGTTCACAGACGTTCCCAAGCCAGACACGTGGAGGGACCTCATATGGCGAAAGGATGTAACCTGCTACTCGCAGTAGGACAGAATATGAGCGTTTGTATTTCCGCAATCGTGTGGCTTGGACACCTTTGGCGATGCCACTGATGTTGACTGCGAACAAAGTGTCCAATGGAGCGTATCTCAGGCATCCGCTTCATCGGATGTGATTGGGTCGATATGAACCGGACGCAGGACGTCTTCATCAAAGCAAGGCCAACTCAGGTCCCTTTAGTGCGTTGACGTACTGAAGTGAGAGTCGCCCCAGGTAGTGCGGCTCAACCTTCCCAAGAGCACTTCGGAACGAACGAGGCAGTCATGTGCGGACGAAGAGATAGCTGAGGCCCTAAGGTTGGCTGCACATGATACTCTGAAGATAACGCCTGACTTGCGCAACCTTCAGGCGGGCCGTCTCCGCCTTTTGACCATCCAGGTATCGAACATCCAAGTCAAACCGCCTCAGCCCGCGAATCTCGAGTAGCGGCTTGATCCATGCGTGAGTCACCTCCATAGGCGTGCCTCCGGGCCCCACCCCCAAGCATAGCCTTAGATCAGCCAATCGCGGCATCTGTATGGCGATCGTGTGCCAGAATTGCTTCCATGTGTCCTCGTCATAGGGCGGCGCCTGCACAGGGTAGACATCTTTGTTCCAATCCCAGCACTGGCATCGGAGACGAAAGTACACGTGCAACTTAGTGATGGAGGCAAGCCGTTGATGAGGCACGCTTCGGGAGAAGTAGAAAAGCGTTCTCGGATCATCCAAGTCGAAGATGTTCGTTGCGTAAAGTAAGTCGATGGTCTCGCGGTACACCTGCCGGCAGGTTTTGGCAAGGGCGAGGTTCCCATTTGAGGTAGAGCCGGGAAGCATTCGATTCGCTGTGTTTGCTGCCATAGGTCGGCAGCGACGCACGTAGTCGGTTTCTGATCTGGCTCGACACCGGACGTGGGAGATCCTCTTCCTCCCCTGAACTAGATGTAGGAGATTGTTCCCCAGGACGTAACGATATATCTCAAGTCGGATCTCCGGGGGGAGGCGAGTCAGCAGTTGACAGTTTGAGTTAACTGTCCGACTGAATGAGGACGTTGACAGCGCCCTGCGTTTTCGTGGTAGTGGCGCTGGTGGGCTGGGGTGCGTCCTCTTGTACGCCCTTCTTGCACGTATTTTGCGATGTATCAGTCCCACGCCCGAAGCCACGCCGAAAACCGCGACGCAGGGACAGACGAGAATGATTATGCCTATCGGGATCAGAAAGTCCTCCCATAGTTCCGGCATGTCGAGCGGAACTTGATTGTACCGTAGTAGCAGAGTAGGACACGATCGGGTACACGGTCGAGCCTGAATGAGTTATATACCTCTGTTGGTTAAGGCTGCAATACTTTGAGTGACTGCCTAACAGGTGGCCTTGCCCAAGCCGACTTCGACATGGTACATGACGCCTTGAGTGAATGGTGGTATCTTGTAATGTGACAGAAGCTATACCATAGGAAACTATACCTTGAATTCCTCTCCATCATACACACCTATGGAGTTCTATCAGTATGGTGCACATATACTCGGAACTCGCAGTTAAGTGGTGGTGGCCGTCAATCGCTTATGTCAGCAGCACCACGGCAAGGGCTTGAGCCTGCGGTTTGTTGCGCTTCATGATTCATACGAACACTGCCCGCCTCAAATCCACTGGCTAAGCTTGGCACAACACAGACCCAACGGTTCAACTCTCCGCTCAGCAAGTTAGGTATCGAATACTCAGAGACACCCTGCAACAGAATGGAAACAA